>Ga0302175_10000002_pt1 | contig 286607 bp, 262 predicted proteins | sample I_Fen_N3_3_FD_198791 | JGI IMG/M metagenome (GOLD analysis project Ga0302175, IMG submission 198791) | Peat permafrost microbial communities from Stordalen Mire near Abisko, Sweden - I_Fen_N3_3 | ecosystem: Environmental > Terrestrial > Soil > Wetlands > Permafrost | place: Sweden: Abisko... | reverse complement strand
GTACTCGCCAAGGCCATGGACCGGATTTTCATCCTCCATGCCGACCACGAGCAAAACGCATCGACGTCTACCGTGCGTCTGGCAGGCTCCTCGGGTGCCAACCCGTTCGCCTGTATCGCCGCTGGTATCGCTGCACTGTGGGGCCCTGCCCACGGCGGCGCGAACGAAGCTGTTCTGACCATGCTGGATGAAATTGGCGATGTGTCGAACATCGACAAGTTCATCGCCAAGGCCAAGGACAAGAACGATCCGTTCAAACTGATGGGCTTCGGTCACCGGGTTTACAAAAACCGCGACCCACGCGCTACCGTCATGAAGAAGACCTGCGACGAAGTACTGAAAGAACTGGGCATCAAAAACGATCCGCAACTCGAACTGGCCATGCGCCTGGAAGAGATCGCCCTGACCGACCCGTACTTCATCGAACGCTCGCTGTACCCGAACGTCGACTTCTACTCGGGGATCATCCTCAAGGCAATCGGCATTCCAACCAGTATGTTCACCGTGATCTTCGCCCTGGCGCGGACTGTCGGCTGGATCTCCCACTGGAAAGAAATGCTCTCCAGCCCGTACAAGATTGGCCGTCCGCGCCAGCTGTACACTGGTTACGAGTCGCGCGATATCACCAAGCTGGAAGACCGCAAATAAGATCCGCCTTGCGATAACGTCTTAGCAGCAGCGATTACGGCCTCTTTAAGAGGCCGTTTTTGTGCCTGGCGATAAGAGGCACGGACAACACCGAGCGCAGCCTGCTGCAACGGCGATAGCGGATCGGCAGCGACACACCCTCGGCACCCCCACTGCCATAGCCTGTTCTCTATCCCTACCTCACCCCTGCCCCTTCCAGACAACAAAAAAATGCCCCGATCTCGCGATCGGGGCATTTTCAGGTAACGCCGCTTATATATAGAAGCCGATACCTCCGGCTACCGCTACCTTAGTGCGACACCGCCCCACTGGCGCCAAGGCCGGTTTGCGAGCGGACGAATTGCGGGAAGAACAAGGCACGCTCGTTTACTGCCGCGGCCGATTTGTCGGTGATGGAGAAGAACCAGATCCCGACGAAGGCAATGGCCATCGAGAACAGCGCCGGATACTCGTACGGGAAGATCGCCTTCTCGTGATGCAGGATCTGCACCCAGATGGTTGGGCCGAGGATCATCAAGCCAACCGCACTGACTAACCCCAACCAGCCGCCGATCATGGCGCCACGGGTGGTGAGTTTCTTCCAGTACATCGAGAGCAGCAGTACCGGGAAGTTACAGCTAGCGGCAATGGAGAACGCCAGGCCGACCATGAACGCAATGTTCTGGCTTTCGAACAGGATACCCAGGCCGATCGCCAGGACACCCAGAGCGATGGTGGTGATCTTCGAGACGCGGATTTCATCCTTCTCGTTCGCCTTGCCCTTCTTGATCACGCTGGCATACAGGTCGTGAGACACCGCCGATGCGCCTGCCAGGGTCAAGCCGGCAACCACCGCCAGAATGGTGGCGAAGGCCACTGCCGAGATGAAGCCCAGGAACACACTGCCGCCTACCGCGTTGGCCAGGTGCACCGCCGCCATGTTGTTGCCGCCCAACAGCGCGCCAGCAGCATCCTTGAAGGCCGGGTTGGTGCTGACCAGCAGGATCGCGCCGAAGCCGATGATAAAGGTCAGGATATAGAAGTAACCGATGAAGCCAGTGGCATACAGCACGCTTTTGCGGGCTTCCTTCGCGTCACTCACGGTGAAGAAGCGCATCAGGATATGTGGCAGGCCAGCGGTACCGAACATCAACGCCAGCCCGAGGGAGAAGGCCGAGATCGGATCCTTCACCAGACCGCCCGGGCTCATGATCGCCTCACCTTTAGGGTGAACCTTGATCGCCTCGGAAAACAGCGCGTTGAAGTCGAAGTTGACGTGTTTCATAACCATCAGTGCCATGAACGAGGCACCGGACAGCAGCAGCACTGCCTTGATGATCTGTACCCAGGTGGTCGCCAGCATGCCGCCAAACAACACATAGAGGCACATCAGGATACCCACCAGGATCACCGCCACATGGTAATCAAGGCCGAACAGCAACTGGATCAGCTTGCCGGCACCCACCATCTGCGCGATCAGGTAGAACGCCACCACCACCAGCGAGCCACAGGCCGACAGGGAGCGGATCTGGGTTTGCCCGAGGCGATAGGACGCCACGTCGGCAAAGGTGTATTTACCCAGGTTGCGCAAGCGCTCGGCGATCAGGAACAGAATGATCGGCCAGCCCACCAGGAAGCCGATCGAGTAGATCAGGCCGTCGTAACCGGAGGTGTACACCAGCGCGGAAATACCCAGGAAGGAAGCCGCCGACATGTAGTCGCCGGCAATCGCCAGACCGTTCTGGAAACCGGTGATTTTGCCGCCTGCCGCATAGTAGTCGGCCGCCGACTTGTTGCGCTTGGAAGCCCAGTAGGTGATGCACAAGGTGGCACCGACAAACACCACAAACATCAAGATTGCGGATACGTTCAGTGGTTGTTTATGCACTTCGCCAGTCAGGGCTTCAGCCGCCCAGACGCTTGGAGCAAAGGCCGCGACGCCCAGTAATGCCAATAGACGTCGGATCATTGCTGAGCCTCCTTGAGAATCGCATTGTTCAGATCGTCGAATTCGCCGTTGGCGCGTCGCACATAGATAGCTGTCAGGACAAAGGCCGAAAGAATCAACCCGACACCGATGGGAATGCCCCAGGTGATGGATGAGGTTGGACTGATTTTGCCGCCAAGGACCTGAGGTCCATAGGCAATCAACAGGATGAAGCCCGAGTAAAGCCCAAGCATGATCGCCGAAAGAATCCAGGCGAACCGCTCTCTCTTGCTGACCAGCTCCTTGAAACGCGGGCTGTTTTGAATCGAGAGGTAAATGCTGTCGTTCATTGTTTTTATCCTCGCAGCACAGATTTAGTTAGAACACATTCCACTCTATGCGGCTATGGAGCAGGTTCCAGACGACCTTAGTATTAGAACGACATTAGTCATGACGCCAATTTATCCCGAAGAAAAAACAAAGGCCGCCCGGTGCAAACACCGGGCGGCCTTGAGAGCAGCTATCTAGACGCTTCGTCGATTATTTAGCGGTCCACTCCGCAACACGCTCCGGGTGTTTGGCCACCCATTCTTTCGCTGCCACATCAGGCTTGGCACCGTCCTGAATTGCCAACATGACTTCGCCGATTTCGTCTTTCGAGGCCCACTGGAACTTTTTCAGGAAGGCCACGACTTCCGGCGCCTTCTTCTCCAGGCCCTTGCTCCCGATACTGTTGACGGTTTCAGCTGCGCCATACACGCCTTTCGGGTCGTCGAGGAAGCGCAGTTTCCACTTGGCGAACATCCAGTGCGGCACCCAGCCAGTGACCGCGATCGACTCCTTTTTCTCCTCGGCACGGGTCAGCTCGGCAATCATCGCCGCCCCCGAACTGGCCTGCAGTTTGTAATCGAGGCCGTAATCCTTGATCGCCAGGTCGGTCTTGAGCATCACACCCGATCCGGCATCGATGCCGACAATCTTGTTCTTGAAGCTGGTGTCGTCCTTGAGGTCGGCGATGGACTTCGCTTTCACATACTCCGGCACGATCAGGCCGATTTTCGCATCCTTGAAGTTGGGCCCGTAGTCGACCACCTTGTCCTTGTTCTTCGTCCAGTATTCGCCATGGGTCACCGGCAGCCAGGCCGACAGCATGGCATCGAGTTTGCCAGTGGCGACGCCCTGCCACATGATCCCGGTCGCGACCGCTTGCAACTTAACGTCATAGCCGAGCTTCTGCTTGATCACTTCAGCCGCCACATGGGTGGTCGCCACGCTGTCCGACCAACCGTCGACGTAGCCGATGCTCAGGGTTTTGCTGTCGGCGCTGGCCAGGGTGGAGCTGATCGCAAGTACCAGAGCGGCACCTGCGCCTAAGAGTCGTCGCATCTTCATCGTTACTTCCCCGAAAGTGCTGCGCCCGACGGATGCCGAGCCGCGTCAACCTATTGTTCTGGTGCACAGCGCCCCCTTCACGCTCACCACAAAACCCGTTCGAACATCAGCGGAGTACTGATGTTTCGATCATCAACCTGCGGCCATCTGCAACCTGCTCTGTCTACGACCTCAAGGCAGCCAGCAACGACATCAGATAGCCAGCAATCATGCCCCCTCCAGGGATCGCACCGATCCCGCTCGAACTTTGCATGTCAAAATCATGCGGCGCCCCAAGCCAGCGGCAAATGCAGGTAAGATGCCCGGCTTTGTTCCCAGACGGCCTGACCATGCCCGCGATAGCCCGCTTCCCTGTCCTGCCCTATTTATTTGCCTGCCTGCTTGGCCTGTTTGCGCTCTGCGGCTTCTGGTACGGCCTTGGCCAGCCGGTGCTGTTGCCCGATGTCGCCAGCGCCAGCCATAAGCTGCAATGCGCCTCCTACACCCCTTTCGATAAAGACCAGTCGCCGTTCGACCAGCCGTTCAAACTGCGCCCGGAACGCATGGACGCCGACCTGGCGCTGCTGGCCACTCGCTTCGAGTGCATCCGCACCTATTCCATGACCGGCCTGGAAGCCCTGCCGGACCTGGCGCGCAAGCACGGTTTGAAGCTGATGATCGGTGCCTGGGTCAACAGCAATCCGCTGGACACCGAAAAAGAGGTCGACCTGCTGATCGCCTCGGCCAACGCTAACCCGGATGTGGTGAGTTCGGTGATCGTCGGCAACGAAGCCCTGTTGCGCAAGGAAGTCACTGGCCCGCAACTGGCCAAGCTGATCCACAAGGTCAAGGCCAACGTCAAACAGCCGGTGACCTACGCCGATGTCTGGGAGTTCTGGCTCAAGCACCCGGAAATCGCCCCGGCGGTGGACTTCCTAACCATCCACTTGCTGCCTTACTGGGAAGACGATCCGTCCAATATCGACGCCGCGTTGAACCATGTCGCCGAGGTGCGCCAGGTGTTTGGCAACCGCTTCGCGCCCAAGGACGTGATGATCGGAGAAACCGGCTGGCCCAGCGAAGGCCGTCAGCGCGAAACCGCCCTGCCGAGCCGGGTCAATGAAGCTAAGTTCATTCGCGGGTTTGTCGCCCTGGCCGAACACAATGGCTGGCACTACAACCTGATCGAAGCCTTCGACCAACCCTGGAAGCGCGCCAGCGAAGGTGCCGTCGGGGGCTACTGGGGGCTGTTCGATGCCGACCGCCAGGACAAGGGCGTACTCGCCGGCCCGGTGTCCAACCTGCCTAACTGGCCGGTGTGGCTGGGGGTGGGTGGGGCGATCTTCCTCGCGACCCTGCTGCTCGGCGGCCGTGTCCGCAGCACCCGCGCAGCACTGGTGCTGCCTCTGCTCGGTGCCTTGGCGGCCTGCTCCATCGGTGCCTGGGGCGAGTTGGCGCGAGTCACCAGCCGTTTTGCCGGCGAGTGGTTCTGGGCGGCGCTGCTGCTGGGCCTGAACCTGCTGGTACTGGCCCATGCCGCCCTGACCCTGAGCACCAGAAACGGTTGGCGTGAACAGGCTTTCAATGCCTTGGAACGACGAGCCGGCTGGCTGCTGACGGCCTCAGGTTTCGCGGCTGCTGTGATGATGCTGGAGCTGGTGTTCGACCCACGCTATCGCAGCTTCCCGAGTGCGGCCCTGGCGCTGCCGGCCCTGGTCTACCTGTGCCGCCCGGTGCGGGTGCCACGCCGCGAAATCGCCCTGCTGACCTTTATCGTCGGCGCCGGGATCGCCCCACAGCTGTACCGCGAAGGCCTGCAAAACCAGCAGGCCTGGACCTGGGCCCTGGTCAGCCTGCTGCTGGTGATTGCCATGTGGCGCAGCCTGCGAGCACGCAAGGCCTGATCCTGGCTCAGGCCCCACAGGCACAAAAAAGGGATGACTGCTGTCATCCCTTTTTTATGGAGCCCGGCTTAATCAAGCCGATTGGCGCGGCGCCCTGACCAGGCGCAAGGCCGCGATCACCACGGCAAACACCGCCAGGGTGGTGTTGTACAGCGCCAGCGCTGGCAAACCGAACAGCAGCGCCACGGCCGCCAGGCTCCAGCCGCCACGGCCGGGCAGTACAAAGGCCAGCAGCGCCGAAACCAAGGCCGCCCAGCCCATGACCTTGAAGTGAATCCATAAGCCCAGGGTGGAACGTGCCTGGCACTCCCAACGGCTCGCCTCATCGACACAGACACCCACCCACCGAGCATCCTCCATAAATCCGTAGCGCAGGCCATAACTGGCGGCCAGCCACAGGGGCAGGACAATAAGCAGTACAACTACGGGAAGACGGGACATGAACCACTCCGATAAGCGAAAACGGCGCCCAGCATAATCGCCCGAGAGCGGTAAGCAAGCCTGTTACACATATAACTGTGAGCAATTAGCGGCAAAGTGTATCGTCCGACTACTATTAGCCCGCCCCGCCTGTCTTGACCGATATTTGTGCCGAAACATGGCACTTCGGCAGCACCCCGGTGGTCATAGCCTGCGAACCTCTCCCGGCACCTTCCTCTAAGGGATTCAGTCATGCTCCGTTCCTTGCGCTTCGCTGCCCTGTTTGGCGGCATTATCTTGAGTGCGTCCGCACTGGCAGTCGATATCGACGCTGCCAGCTATGGCTATCCTTTGACCAACCCGTTCGAAGCGACCCTTGCCACCACCCCGCCGGAGCTGCGCCCGGAACTGCCGTCCAATGACGATATCAATCAGTCCGACCGCAGCCTGACCTTGCGCCCCGAGCGCGAGTTCATCCTCCCGGACAACTTCTGGGCCGTAAAGAAGCTGACCTACCGTATCGCCGAGCAGAACCATGCCGCCCCGCTGATCTTCCTCATTGCCGGCACCGGCGCGCGCTACGACAGCAGCCTCAACGAATACCTGAAAAAGCTCTACTACAAGGCCGGCTATCACGTGGTGCAACTGTCGTCGCCCACCAGCTTCGACTTCATCAGCGCCGCCTCGCGCTTCGCCACTCCCGGGGTCACCCAGGAAGATGCCGAAGATATGTACCGGGTGATGCAGGCCGTGCGTGCGCAGAACCCCAAGCTGCCGATCACTGAGTACTACCTTACCGGTTACAGCCTGGGTGCCCTGGATGCGGCGTTCGTCAGCAAACTGGATGAAACCCGGCGCAGCTTCAACTTCAAGAAGGTTCTGCTGCTCAACCCTCCGGTCAACCTGTACACCTCGATCAGCAACCTCGACAAACTGGTGCAGACCGAAGTCAAAGGCATCAACAACAGCACCACCTTCTATGAACTGGTGTTGAACAAACTGACCCGCTACTTCCAGCAAAAAGGCTACATCGACCTCAACGATGCCCTGCTCTACGACTTCCAGCAGTCCAAGCAGCACCTGACCAACGAACAGATGGCGATGCTGATCGGCACCTCGTTCCGCTTTTCGGCAGCCGATATCGCCTTTACCTCGGACCTGATCAACCGCCGCGGCCTGATCACCCCGCCCAAATACCCGATCAGCGAAGGCACCAGCCTGACGCCATTCCTCAAGCGCGCCCTGCAGTGCGACTTCGACTGCTACCTGACCGAGCAAGTGATCCCGATGTGGCGCGCGCGCACCGACGGCGGCAGCCTGCTGCAACTGATCGACCAGGTCAGCCTGTATGCACTCAAGGACTACCTGCACGACAGCCCGAAAATCGCCGTAATGCATAATGCCGACGACGTGATCCTCGGCCCGGGCGACCTGGGTTTCCTGCGCACCACCTTCGGCGACCGCCTGACCGTCTACCCCCATGGCGGCCATTGCGGCAATCTCAACTACCGCGTCAACAGCGACGCCATGCTGGAGTTCTTCCGTGGCTAAACATCTCCTGCTAATCGCTGCATTGCTCTGCGCAGGCTATGCCCAAGCCGACAACAGCAAAGCCAATGCGCCGACCGTGGTTGACTCGGACGGCTTCACCGAACCGTTGAAGAAACTCAAGTTCAATGCCGGGCTGGACCAGCGCGAATTCGAGCGCTCGACCCTCAACGCGCTGAACGTGTATGACCCGCTGGAGTCGTGGAACCGTCGGGTCTACCACTTCAACTACCGCTTCGATCAGTGGGTGTTTCTGCCAGTGGTCGACGGTTACCGTTACGTCACCCCAAGCTTCCTGCGCACCGGCGTCAGCAACTTCTTCAATAACCTGGGCGATGTGCCCAACCTGTTGAACAGCCTGCTGCAGCTCAAGGGCCACCGCTCCATGGAGACTACCGGGCGGCTGTTGCTCAATACCACCATCGGCGTCGCCGGCCTGTGGGACCCGGCAACCGCCATGGGCCTGCCGCGCCAGAACGAAGACTTCGGCCAAACCCTGGGGTTCTATGGCGTTCCGGGCGGCGCCTATTTTGTGCTGCCGATCCTCGGCCCGTCGAACCTGCGCGACACCGCCGGCTTGGCGGTGGACTTCACCGCGGAATCGGCGGTCAACTTCCTCAACGTCTCGGAAGTCAGCAGCAACCATCCGGAGGTCTGGGTCCTGCGCGGCGTCGACAAGCGCTACCAGACCAGCTTCCGCTACGGCCAACTGAACTCGCCGTTCGAATATGAGAAGGTGCGCTACGTCTATACCGAGTCGCGCAAGTTGCAGATCGCCGAATAAAACCCTTCGCCCGGCGCAAAAAAAGGCCATTCGGGCACTCCGAATGGCCTTTTTTCATGGTCGGTGGCTGCGCCTGAGATCAGCCCCTGGCCGCTTTCCACAGCTTGCTGAACAGCGTCACGCCCACCAACACCACGGCGCCGGCAATGATCCCGGCCACGGCGTTGAGCAGGGTCGGCATCAGCACCGAGAAACCGCCGATCACGGCTGCGGTTTGTCCGGTCAGCCCCTCGATCAGGTGATGCGCCGCCGGCACGCCGTGGGTGAGGATCCCGCCACCGACCATGAACATCGCGGCCGTGCCGATCACCGACAGGCTTTTCATCATGTACGGTGCGGCGCGCAGGATCACCCCACCAACACTCTTCGCCAACTGCCCCGGCTTCTGGGTCAGCCACAGCCCCAGGTCGTCGAGCTTGACGATGCCCGCCACCAGGCCATAAACGCCCACGGTCATGACAATCGCAATACCCGAGAGCACTACCACCTGCTGCATCAGCGGCGCATCGGCCACGGTGCCCAGGGTGATGGCGATGATTTCCGCCGACAGGATGAAATCGGTGCGCACCGCGCCTTTGATCTTGTCCTTCTCGAAGGCCACCAGGTCGACATCGGGGTTGGCCACCGCCTCCAGCAACTGCTCATGCCCGGCCTGATCTTCGGCCTTGCTGTGAAGGAAGGTGTGGGCGAGTTTTTCAAAACCCTCAAAACACAGGTAGGCGCCACCGAGCATCAGCAGCGGAGTCACCAGCCAGGGGGCGAACGCGCTGATGGCCAGCGCCGCCGGAACCAGGATCAGCTTGTTACGAAACGACCCCTTGGCCACGGCCCAGACCACCGGCACTTCACGCTCGGCACGAACCCCGGAGACCTGCTGGGCATTGAGCGCCAGGTCATCGCCCAGCACGCCGGCGGTTTTCTTGGCCGCCATTTTGGTCATCAACGCCACATCGTCGAGCACTGCCGCGATATCGTCGATCAGTACCAACAAACTGCTTCCTGCCATCAATCAAAGTCCCATTCGGTGATCAAGGCGCGCAGCATACCGTGCGGCGCAGCAGTCCGGGAGGCATTCTTGAGCCTCGCGCAAAGCCGGTGCTACCATGCGCAACCGCCGCCTCAGGCAAGGAATCACCGGATTTATGAGCACCATCCGCGAGCGCAATAAAGAACTGATCCTGCGTGCTGCCAGCGAAGAATTTGCCGACAAAGGCTTCGCCGCGACCAAAACCAGCGACATCGCGGCCAAGGCCGGGTTGCCCAAACCCAACGTCTACTACTACTTCAAGTCCAAGGACAACCTCTACCGCGAGGTGCTGGAAAGCATCATCGAGCCGATTCTCCAGGCCTCGACCCCCTTCAATGCCGAGGGCGTGCCCAGCGAAGTGCTCAGCGGTTATATCCGCTCCAAGATCCGCATCTCCCGCGACCTGCCGTTCGCGTCCAAAGTCTTCGCCAGCGAGATCATGCACGGCGCGCCGCACCTGAGCGCCGAGCAAACCGAGCAGCTCAACGCCCAGGCCCGGCACAACATCGACTGCATCCAGACCTGGATCGACCGCGGCCAGATCGCCGCCATCGACCCCAATCACCTGATGTTCAGCATCTGGGCCGCGACCCAGACCTACGCCGACTTCGACTGGCAGATCTCGGTCGTCACCGGCAAACCCAAGCTCGACGAATCCGATTACGAAGCGGCCGCGCAAACCATCATCCGCCTGGTGCTCAAAGGCTGCGAACCAGACACACCCGCGTCGACCTGATCCCCCAACCGCTGCCGCCAGGCCACGCTGGCCCTGCGGGACAACATCCTTCTGCCTGACACTCCTCGGCGCTCTATCGGGCCAGCGCAGCCTCGCGGGCGCGGCAGCGGCAGGTTTTGGGGTCAGGCGCTTACGCCGGCATCCGCGGTCAGGTCCAGGGCTTCGATGGCGGTGATGGCGCACTGCTCGTCGAGGTCGGACGTGTCGCCGCTGATGCCGATGGCCCCCAGCACCCTGCCTTCCCGATCACGGATCAGCACCCCACCCGGTGCCGGCACCACACTGCCCTGCCCCAGGCTGTTCAGCGCGGCGATAAATGCCGGGCGTTGCTGCGCGTCCAGCGCCAGCAGACGCGAGCCCTTGCCCAGGGCCACCGCGCCCCAGGCCTTGCCAATGGCGATCTGCGGTCGCAGCAAGCTGGCCCCATCCTCCCGCTGCAACGTCACCAGATGCCCACCGGCGTCCAGCACCGCGATGGTCAGCGGCGCGGCGCCGATTGCGCGCCCCGCGGCGATGGCCTGACTGGCCAGGTTGACTGCGACTTTCAAGGTTAAAGCGCTCATAGGTGCCGTCCTTATTTTGTTATGGGAAAGCTGTCGGACCATTCGTTGTGCGAAGCCGAATGGGATAAATAGAACACAATAGAAATATATTTTGTATACAATAATTATCGAAAAGCGCTGCCTGCGACAAAAAAGCGCTGATTTAAAGGCTTCCGACGAAAGCCACAGCCGCTTGAGAAAATGGATTGACCTGCGCCGTCCGCCGTGAATACACTTTGCGCAAAGCCACTTGTATACAATTACAAAACGTAAGAGGCACAAAACCATGAGCAAAATGAGAGCAATCGAAGCCGCCGTTCTGGTGATGCGCCGTGAAGGGGTCGACACCGCTTTTGGCATCCCCGGGGCCGCCATCAACCCGCTGTACTCCGCCCTGCAGAAGGTCGGCGGCATCGATCACGTGCTCGCTCGCCACGTTGAGGGCGCCTCGCACATGGCCGAGGGCTACACCCGCACCAAGGCCGGCAACATTGGCGTGTGCATCGGCACCTCCGGCCCCGCCGGCACCGACATGGTCACCGGCCTCTACAGCGCCTCGGCCGACTCGATCCCGATCCTGTGCATCACCGGCCAGGCGCCACGGGCCCGCATGCACAAGGAAGACTTCCAGGCCGTCGACATCACCAGCATCGTCAAACCGGTGACCAAGTGGGCGACCACCGTGCTCGAGCCGGGCCAGGTGCCCTACGCCTTCCAGAAAGCCTTCTATGAAATGCGCTCCGGCCGCCCAGGCCCGGTGCTGATCGACCTGCCGTTCGACGTGCAGATGGCCGAGATCGAATTCGACATCGACGCCTACCAGCCCCTGCCCCTGGCCAAGCCAACCGCCACCCGGATCCAGGTGGAAAAAGCCCTGGCCCTGCTGGACCAGGCCGAGCGTCCATTGCTGGTGGCCGGAGGCGGCATCATCAATGCCGATGCCAGCGAGCTGCTGGTGGAATTCGCCGAGCTGACCGGGATTCCGGTGATTCCGACCCTGATGGGCTGGGGCACCATTGCTGACGATCACCCGCTGATGGTGGGCATGGTCGGCTTGCAGACATCGCACCGCTATGGCAACGCCACCCTGCTCAAGTCGGACGTGGTGCTGGGCATCGGCAACCGTTGGGCCAACCGCCACACCGGCTCGGTGGAGGTGTACACCGAAGGCCGCAAGTTCATCCACGTCGATATCGAGCCAACCCAGATCGGCCGGGTGTTCAACCCGGACCTGGGGATTGTCTCCGACGCCGGCTTCGCCCTGACCGTGTTCCTCGAAGTCGCCCGTGAATGGCATGCCGCCGGCAAACTCAAGGACCGCAGCGCCTGGCTCAAGGATTGCCAGCAGCGCAAGGCCAGCCTGCAGCGCAAGACCCACTTCGACAACGTGCCGGTCAAGCCGCAACGGGTGTACGAGGAAATGAACCAGGTGTTCGGCAAGGACACCTGCTACGTCAGCACCATCGGCCTGTCGCAGATCGCCGGGGCGCAGTTCCTCCACGTCTACAAGCCGCGGCACTGGATCAACTGCGGCCAGGCCGGCCCGCTGGGCTGGACCATTCCCGCCGCACTCGGGGTGGTCAAGGCCGACCCGAGCCGCAAGGTGGTGGCGCTGTCCGGCGACTATGACTTCCAGTTCATGATCGAAGAGCTGGCGGTGGGCGCGCAGTTCAAGCTGCCGTACATCCACGTGGTGGTGAACAACTCCTACCTGGGGCTGATCCGCCAGGCGCAACGTGGTTTCGACATGGACTACTGCGTGCAGCTGTCCTTCGACAACCTCAACGCACCGGAGCTCAACGGTTATGGCGTCGACCACGTTGCCGTCGCCGAAGGCCTGGGGTGCAAGGCCCTGCGCGTATTCGAGCCGGGGCAGATCCAGCCGGCCCTGCGCAAGGCCCAGGAGCTGATCGAGGAGTTCAAGGTGCCGGTGATCGTCGAGATCATTCTCGAACGGGTGACCAATATTTCCATGGGCACCGAGATCAACGCGGTCAACGAATTCGAAGACCTGGCCCTGGTCGGCAACGACGCGCCCACCGCCATTTCCATGCTCGACTGATCAGCCCTGTAGCCGCTGCCGCAGGCTGCGACCCACCGCGAAAGCGGGCGCACGCCAAGGCAGCCGCTACCGGAACGCTTCATTTTTACCGGAGATCACCATGCCGCGTTTTGCCGCCAACCTGTCCATGCTGTTCACCGAACAGGATTTCCTTGCCCGCTTCAAGGCCGCCGCCGAGGCGGGATTCAGCGGGGTCGAATACCTGTTTCCCTACGAGTTCAGCTCCGCCGACATCAAGGCCCAGCTGGACGCCAACCGCCTGACCCAAGTGCTGTTCAACCTGCCGGCCGGTGACTGGGCCAAGGGTGAACGGGGCATCGCCTGCCTGCCAGATCGGGTCGAGGAGTTCCGCGCCGGAGTCGACCTGGCCATCGCCTACGCCCAGGTCCTGGGCAACACCCAGATCAACTGCCTGGCCGGCATTCGGCCACACGGCATCGATGACGCCACCCTGGACAAAACCCTGGTCGCCAACCTCAGGTACGCCGCCGACAAGCTGCAGGCGGTGGGCATCAAACTGGTGATGGAAGCCATCAACACCCGTGACATCCCGGGCTTCTACCTGAACAACACGCGCCAGGCCCTGGCCATTCGCGAGCAGGTCGCCAGCGCCAACCTGTTCCTGCAATACGACATCTACCACATGCAAATCATGGAGGGTGACCTGGCCCGGACCCTGGAAAACCACCTGCCGGCCATCCACCATATCCAGCTCGCCGACAACCCGGGGCGCAACGAGCCGGGCACTGGCGAGATCAACTACCGCTTCCTGTTCGAACACCTGGAGCGCATCGGTTATCAGGGCTGGGTCGGTTGTGAATACAAACCGCTGACCACCACCGAAGCCGGTCTCGGCTGGCTCAAGAGCCACAACGCGATCTGACCCAGCAGCCCTACTCCGGCCCTTATCGAGCGGCCCCCACACGAGGATTTCTTCATGGCTAAAATCGGATTTATCGGCACCGGCATCATGGGCCACCCAATGGCCTCGAACCTGCAAAAGGCCGGTCACAGCCTGTTCCTGTCCGAGCATCACGGCCAGGCACCGGCCGACCTGATCGCGGCGGGCGCCGTCGCCCTGGCGAGCCCCAGGGAAGTGGCCCAGGAAGCCGAGTTCATTATCATCATGGTCCCCGACACCCCGCAGGTCGAAGACGTGTTGCTGCGTGTCGACGGGGTCGCTGCCGGGGTCGGCAAAGGCAAGATCGTGATCGACATGAGCTCGATCTCGCCCACCGCGACCAAAGCCTTCGCCGCCCAGATCAACGAAAAAGGCGCGCAGTACCTGGATGCTCCGGTGTCCGGTGGTGAAGTCGGCGCCAAGGCCGCGACCCTGAGCATCATGGTCGGCGGTGACAGCCAGGCGTTCGAGCGCGCCCTGCCGCTGTTCCAGAGCATGGGCAAGAACATCACCCTGGTCGGTGGCAACGGCGACGGCCAGACCGCCAAGGTGGCCAATCAGATCATCGTCGCCCTGAACATCCAGGCGGTGGCCGAGGCCCTGTTGTTCGCAGCGAAAAACGGCGCCGACCCGGCCAAAGTGCGTGAGGCGCTGATGGGTGGTTTCGCCTCGTCGAAGATCCTCGAGGTCCATGGCGAGCGGATGATCAAGGGCACCTTCGACCCGGGCTTTCGCATCAACCTGCACCAGAAGGACCTCAACCTGGCCCTGGCTGGCGCGCGCGAGCTGGGGATCAACCTGCCGAACACCGCCAACGCGCAACAGGTGTTCAGCACCTGCGCCGCCATCGGTGGCAGTAACTGGGACCACTCGGCGCTGATCAAAGGCCTGGAACACATGGCCAACTTCTCGATCCGCGACAAGCAATAAGCCTTGGCTGCCGCCGCGGGCGCAGGCCGCGAGTGGGTGCATCCCCGCCCCTCAGCACCGCCTGCGCCCGCGGCGGCAGGTTGTTTCAAGCCCCCCATAACAAGAACACCGGGAGCCCGCCATGTCGGTCGATCCGCAACAATTCCTGCGCGAGCTGTTCGCCACAGCCATCGACGCCGCCCATCCGCAACACGTGCTCGAAGCCCACTTGCCCCACGATCGCAGCGGGCGGGTGATCGTTATTGGCGCCGGCAAGGCCGCGGCCGCCATGGCCCAAGTGGTTGAACGCTGCTGGCAGGGCGAAGTGTCCGGGCTGGTGGTGACCCGCTATGGCCATGGCGCGCCATGCCAGACAATCGAAGTGGTCGAAGCCGCCCATCCGGTCCCCGACGCCGCCGGCCTGGCCGTGGCCAAGCGGGTCCTGGAGCTGGTCAGCAACCTGTCGGAACAGGACCGGGTGATCTTCCTCCTGTCAGGCGGTGGCTCGGCCTTGCTGGCCCTGCCCGCCGCCGGCATCAGCCTGGCCGACAAGCAGGCGATCAACAAGGCGCTGCTCAAGTCGGGCGCCACCATCGGCGAGATGAATTGCGTGCGCAAGCACCTGTCGGCGATCAAGGGCGGACGCCTGGCCAAGGCCTGCTGGCCGGCCAGCGTGTACACCTATGCGATCTCCGACGTACCGGGGGACCTGGCCACGGTCATCGCCTCCGGCCCGACCGTGGCCGACCCCAGCACCTCGGCCGAAGCCCTGGCGATCCTCAAGCGCTACGCGATCGAGGTGCCCGCCGCCGTACGCAACTGGCTGCAAAGCCCCGAGTCGGAAACCGTCAAACCCGGTGATCCGGCCCTGGCCCGCAGCCACTTCCAATTGATCGCCCGCCCCCAGCAGTCCCTTGAGGCCGCCGCCGTCAAGGCGCGCCAGACCGGGTTCAGCCCGCTGATCCTGGGCGACCTGGAAGGCGAATCCCGCGAAGTGGCCAAGGTCCACGCCGGCATCGCCCGCCAGGTGCTGCTGCATGGCCAGCCGCTGGCGGCGCCCTGCGTGATTCTGTCGGGTGGCGAAACCACGGTCACCGTGCGCGGCAACGGGCGCGGCGGACGCAACGCCGAGTTCCTGCTGAGCCTGACCGACAGCCTCAAGGGCCTGCCCGGGATCTATGCCCTGGCCGGCGACACCGACGGCATCGACGGCTCGGAGGACAACGCCGGCGCCATCATGACCCCCGACAGCTACAGCCGCGCCGCCGCCCTGGGCCTGAGCGCCAGCGACGAGCTGGATAACAACAACGGTTACGGCTACTTCGCCGCGCTGGACGCGTTGATCGTCACCGAGCCGACCCGCACCAATGTCAATGACTTCCGCGCCATCCTGATTCTTGAGAACCCGACACATGACGCCTGATAAAAAGGTCAAAATCCTCGCCACCCTGGGCCCCGCCACCGACGGCATCGAGGACATCCGTGAGCTGGTCAAGGCCGGGGTCAATATCTTCCGCCTCAATTTCAGCCACGGCGACCACGCCGACCATGCCCAACGCTTTCACTGGATTCGCGAGGTCGAACGCCAGCTGAACTACCCGCTGGGCATCCTCATGGACTTGCAAGGGCCGAAGCTGCGGGTCGGTAAATTCACCGCCGGCAAGGTGCAACTGGTGCGCGGCCAGGCCCTGCGCCTGGACCTGGACCCGACCCCGGGCGACCAGCGCCGGATCAACCTGCCGCACCCGGAAATCATCGCGGCCCTGGAGCCGGGCATGGACTTGCTGCTGGACGACGGCAAGTTGCGCTTGCGGGTGACCGGCAAACACGCCGACGCCATCGACACCACGGTGCTCAACGGCGGCGAACTGTCGGACCGCAAAGGCGTCAACGTGCCCCAGGCCGTGCTCGACCTGAGCCCGTTGACGGCCAAGGACCGCCGTGACCTCAGCTTCGGCCTGGAACTGGGGGTGGATTGGGTGGCGCTGTCCTTTGTCCAACGCCCCGAGGATATCCACGAGGCGCGGGTCCTGATCGGCAACAAAGCCTTCCTGATGGCCAAGATCGAGAAGCCCTCGGCCGTCACCCAATTGCGGGAAATCGCCGAGTTGAGCGACGCGATCATGGTTGCCCGCGGCGATCTGGGAGTGGAGGTACCGGCGGAAAGCGTGCCGCAGATCCAAAAAGACATCATCAGCACCTGCCGCCAACTGGGCAAACCGGTGGTGGTGGCGACCCAGATGCTCGAATCCATGCGCTTCTCGCCGGCGCCAACCCGGGCCGAAGTCACCGACGTGGCCAATGCCGTGGCCGAAGGGGCTGATGCGGTGATGCTGTCGGCGGAAACCGCCTCCGGCGACTACCCACTGGAAGCGGTGCAGATGATGAGCAAGATCATCCGTCAGGTCGAAGGCGGCCCCGACTACCAGGCCCAGCTCGACGTCAGCCGGCCCCAGGCCGAGGCCACCCAGTCGGACGCCATCAGCTGCGCGATCCGCCGTATCAGCAGCATCCTGCCGGTGGCGGTGCTGGTGAACTACAGCGAGTCCGGCAGCTCCAGCCTGCGCGCCGCCCGCGAGCGGCCGCGGGTGCCGATCCTCAACCTCACGCCCAACCTGGCCACCGCGCGCCGCCTGAGCGTGGCCTGGGGCGTGCATTCAGTGGTCAACGACCGCCTGCGCCAGGTGGATGAGATCTGCTCCACGGCCCTGGAAATCGCCCAGGCCCAAGGCTTGGCCAAACGCGGCGACACCTTGCTGATCACCGCTGGTGTGCCATTTGGCCAACCGGGTTCGACCAACTCGCTGCGGATCGAAACCCTGATCTGACCCTCAGCCTCTACCGCCACGGCCGGCGACAGCCGTGGCCCACCCTGACGAATCGTTCATGCCTTCAGCGTCGTTCCACTCCTATTGCCCCGACTGGGCCAGCGCCGTGCTCAATGGCTTCAGTCAGATCTTTCTCCAGCGCCACCCGCTGTGTGGCCTGCTGTGCCTGCTGGCCATCTTGATCGGCGCTCCGGCCCTACTTGGCGGCGCCCTGCTCGGTGGCGTCGCCGGCCTGCTCACCGCGCAACGGCGCGGCTACCCCAAGGCCGATCGCCAGGCTGGGCTGTTCAGCTATAACGGGGTGCTGCTCGGTCTGTTGCTGAGCCTGTACTTCCCCTGGTCGGTGCTGCTGCCGCCCTTGATTGTCGCCTGCGGCGGGGTCAGCGCGATCCTTACCCAACAGTGGCTCAAGCGCTCACGGGACCACCATTGCCTACCGGCCTACACCGCGCCTTTTGTCGGGTTGAGCTGGTTGCTGCTGAGCGTTGCCGACCCCATGCAACCTGCCCCGCCGCCATTGGCCGAACCCGGCTTGCTCGAGCTGCTGAGTGCGACCGCCAAGGGCCTGGGACAAGTGATGTTCCTCGACCAGCCCCTGGCCGGCGCATTGATTGCCCTCGGACTGTTCCTGGCCAACCGTCGTACTGCGGCCTGGGCCCTGTTTGCTTCGGCGGCCGGCCTGGGGTTTAGCCTGCTGCATCATGAGTACCCCAGCGCCCTGCTCGGCCTGGGCGGTTACAACGCGGTGCTGGTGGCCATCGCTCTCAGCCAGCAACCACGAGCCCTATGCTGGCTGCCAGTGCCCGGTATCGCCCTGGCCCTGCTGCTGACGCCCGGCTTCGCCGCCCTTGGCCTGGCGCCCTTGACCGCGCCGTTTATCCTCGCTGCCTGGCTGGTGCGCGCCTCGCTCCGGATGATGCGCCAGGCGGCCCGGGACAGTGCGCCTTGCACTGCAAGGGGCAATCCACCTAGGCTGCGCTGATATTTTTTTCAGGCGATCTACATGGGCAGCAGTAACCACTGGCGTGACCGTCTCTACGTCATGATTTTCCAGACCGACACCGTGGCCGGTCGACGCTTCGACAGCACCTTGCTGCTGATCATCCTCGCCAGCCTGGTGATCGTGATCCTCGACAGCATCGACCAGGTGCACCGCGACTACGCCAACGTGCTGGCGTACATCGAATGGGGCTTTACCCTGATCTTCGCGATCGAGTACGGCCTGCGCCTGTACTGCTCGCCCAAGCCGTTGCGCTACGCCTTCAGTTTCTATGGCCTGGTCGACCTGCTGGCCATTGTCCCTGGGATCCTCGCGCTGTATTACAGCGACGCCCAGTACCTGTTGATCATCCGCGTGATCCGCATGCTGCGGATCTTTCGCGTGCTCAAGCTCGGCCCCTACCTCAAGCAGGCCCACTACCTGCTCGATGCCTTACGCGGCAGCAAACAGAAGATCCTGGTGTTCCTGCTCTGCGTCTGCACACTGGTCACCGTATTTGGCACCCTGATGTATGTGGTTGAGGGGCCGGAGCACGGCTTTACCAGCATTCCCAAGGGCATCTACTGGGCGATCGTGACCCTGACCACCGTCGGCTACGGCGACATCGTGCCGAAGACGGTGCTGGGGCAGATGATTTCATCGATGGTGATGATCACCGGTTACTCGATCATCGCCGTGCCCACCGGGATTTTTACCGCCGAACTGGCCAGTGCCATGCGCGGCGAACAACTCAAGCATGATTGCCCGGTGTGCAAGAAAGGCAGCCATGAGCCCAGCGCTGCCTTTTGCTCGCGCTGCGGAAATGCCCTGTTCAAAAAAATGGAATAAGCAAAGTGCTTTTTAATCTTTAAACGGCTATGACGCCCCGGCTATAGTCGGCGGCAAAATGCCTTCACTCTCGAATAAAAGGACTGTGCAGTGAAAAAACTTTTGAGCGCCTCCCTTCTGGCTGCCGGCCTGGCACTGGGCAGCGCGGCCCAGGCCGCACCCACCCTGCTAAACGTGTCCTACGACGTGATGCGCGACTTCTATAAAGACTACAACGCTGCCTTCCAGAAACACTGGCAAGCCGAGCACAAAGAGAACATCACCCTGCAGATGTCCTTCGGCGGTTCGAGCAAACAGGCGCGTTCGGTCATCGACGGCCTGCCGGCCGACGTCATCACCATGAACATGGCCACTGATATCAATGCCCTGGTGGACAACGGCAAGCTGGTCCCGGACAACTGGGTGACCCGCCTGCCGAACAACAGCGCGCCGTTCACCTCGGCCACCGTGTTCATCGTGCGCAAAGGCAACCCGAAAGCTCTGAAAGACTGGCCGGACCTGCTCAAGGATGGGGTCCAGGTGATTGTGCCCAACCCGAAAACCTCGGGTAACGGCCGTTACACCTATCTCTCGGCCTGGGGTTACGTGCTCAAGAATGGCGGTGACGAGAACAAGGCCAAGGACTTTGTCGGCAAACTGTTCCGCCAGGCTCCGGTACTGGATACCGGTGGCCGCGCCGCCACGACGACCTTCATGACCAACCAGATCGGCGACGTGCTGGTGACCTTTGAAAACGAAGCTGAGATGATCGCCCGCGAGTTCGGCCGTGATCAGTTCGAAGTGATCTACCCAAGCGTTTCCGCCGAAGCCGAGCCACCGGTGTCAGTGGTCGACAAAGTGGTCGACAAAAAAGGCACCCGCGCAGCGGCCGAGGAATACCTGAAGTACCTGTGGTCGCCGGAAGGCCAGGAAATCGCTGCCAACAACTACCTGCGCCCACGGGACCCGAAAGTCCTGGCCAAGTACACCGACCGCTTCCCGAAAGTCGACTTCCTCTCGGTGGAGAAAACCTTCGGTGACTGGCGCACCGTCCAGAAGACCCACTTCAATGACGGCGGGATCTTCGACCAGATTTACGGCGACGCCAAGTAAGGGTTAGCGCTTAAAAAAAAAGCGACCGTAAGGGTCGCTTTTTTATGCCTGCGGTTTGCCGTGCAGCAGCTAGAGGCCCACCACCGGGCTCAGCAACGCCGCCTCCTGGGCGGGTTGCCGTTCGGCGAGCATGGCTTCGGCCTCGACCTCGATCAGCCATTCGGGCAACGACAAGCCGCTGACGATGATCCATGACGACGCCGGTGGATCATTGGGAAAGCGTTGCAGCAGGACCTGGCTGATCTGTTCCTGCTGGTCACGGGCCGCTTCGGCGATGTAGATACGCAGCATCACCACATCCCCCAGCTCGCCACCGGCGTGGGCCAGCACCCGTTGGATGTTGTCGAAGGCCTGCTCGGTCTGCTCACGCAGCCCTGGGCCGACGGTCGACTCGTGCTCGTCGACGCCGACCTGGCCCGACAGCAGCAAGCGCCGCCCACCGCGAACCTCGACAGCCTGGCTGAAACCGTATTGCAGAGAATTGAAGACGTTTGGCGGATTGAACGTGGATTTTTGCATGGGTCCTCCCGACGCGATGAGCGACCGAAAACCCTAAACCAAGCCTGCGTGGAGTTCCACCGAAACGCCTCCGCCGCAACACTTGGCAACGCAACAGTCGCCCTCCAGCGCGGGGAGCCTCACATCGGCGGAGTGACCCCGTCCTTGCCGGCCGAGATCGATTGCGCGGTCAATTTGCCATCGGCGCCTTGGGTCACGAACATCACCACCTTGACCCCGACCTTGAGCAGGCTGCGATCGGCCGGCGTCAGATTGACGATGGGCACATCGTCCGGCACCAGGATCTTCTGCTGGCCGCCCTTGTAGTTGACGGTCAAGGTGCGGCCGTTGCTCACCACCAGGTCGCCGACACTGCCATTGGTCATGCTGCTGCCCTTGACCAGGTCAAACGGCCGATGGCCTTCGCCTGCGCCGACCATCTGAGGCGGGAACACATGCACTTCCAGGGCCTTGAGGGTGCCATCGGCCATCGGCACCGCCGCCGAGCCGATGTAGCTGCCGGGCTTGATGTCTTCGATATTGGCCAGGCTCACCGCACGCACCTGGGTCTGGGGCGTCAGGTCGATGTTGGCCATCTCGCCGCTGTTGGCACGGACCCGCAGCACATCGCCGCTGATGCCGGTAATTTCACCCCGTACCGCGATGCGCATCCCCGGCGCGTCCTGGGCCTGGGCCGGGCCGATCAGGATCAGGATCAGGATCAGGATCAGGCTGGCCAATGCGATGCTCGCAGCAGCGTCGAGGCATCGACGCAAAGACAACTTCATGGGACAGGCTTCCCCGTTTAAAGGTTGAAGAGCAATGGGAGCGATGCACACCGCGTCCCATGCAACTATAAGCCGGCTATCGAAGCAGTTGTAAGTAAATGTATCATCAGCCGCTGGGGCCCTTCTCAGCGCTGCGTTCAACCCGCTTCGCCCCCTATTCCCCCTGGGAATAAATGCTATCACCCGTCCCTCTCTACCGCGTCACGGGCAAGCCTCCTAACCTCGCCCACATCCTTTCGCCGCCAAGAGAACCGCGATGACTACAACTTCCCAAGCGCTGCACGCGACCAGCGCGACAATGACCCGGGGCATGGTGCTGCTGTTTGCCTTCTGCTGCGGCGCGATTGTCGCCAACATCTATTACGCCCAGCCGATCATCGAGCTGATTGCCCCGGATGTCGGCCTGTCCAGCACCCTGGCCAGCCTGATCGTGTCCCTGACCCAGATCGGCTATGCCCTGGGCCTGTTTTTCCTGGTGCCCCTGGGCGACCTCCTGGAAAACCGGCGCTTGATGATCATCACCACCCTGGTGGCCATTGGCAGCTTGCTGGTGGCGGCCTTCACCACCACGCCCAATGCTTTCCTGCTGGTGTCGCTGCTGATCGGCTTCAGTTCAGTGTCGGTGCAGATCCTGATCCCCCTGGCGGCGCACCTGGCCCCGGCCGAGTCTCGCGGGCGGGTGGTCGGCGGGATCATGGGCGGCTTGCTGCTGGGGATACTGCTGGCACGACCGGTGGCCAGCGTGGTGGCCGATCATTTCGGCTGGCGCGCCCTGTTCATTGCCGCCGCGGTGTTGATGGTCGCCATCAGCGTGGTGCTGGCACTGACCATGCCCAAGCGCCAGCCCGAGCACAGTGCCAGCTACGGCCAGTTGCTGCGCTCCCTGGGCACCTTGCTGCGCCGCGAGCCGGTATTGCGCCAGCGGGCGTTCTACCAGGGCTGCCTGTTCGCCACCTTCAGCCTGTTCTGGACCGCCGCTCCGCTTGAGCTGGCGCGTCATCACGGTCTCTCCCAGACCCAGATCGCACTCTTCGCCCTGGTGGGGGCCATCGGCGCCATCGCCGCCCCCATCAGCGGTCGCCTGGCCGATGCCGGCCACACCCGCATCGCCTCGCTGCTGGCCATGCTGTTCGCGGCCCTGAGTTTTATTCCGGGCCTGGTGCATCCGGCCTACAGTGTCATCGGCCTGGCGGTGACCGGCGTGGTCCTGGATTTCTGCGTGCAGATGAACATGGTGCTCGGCCAGCGGGCGGTGTATGCCCTGGATGCCCAGAGCCGCAGCCGCTTGAATGCGCTGTACATGACCAGCATCTTTATCGGCGGCGCCTTGGGTTCGTCGATCGCCAGCGTGGTGTACGAACACGGCGGCTGGCTGGGGGTCATCCTGGTCGGCAGCCTGTTCCCGCTGCTGGCGCTGCTGCGCTTTTTGCAAGTGTCCGAGAAGCCGCTGCCGGCCAGCGCCTGAAACCCAACCGCGCGGAAAACCCCGTGCCCTCACCCCGACTGGAGCAACGCCGATGGACCGCCTGGCCGCCATGGAAACCTTCATCAATGTGGTGGAAACCGGCTCGTTTTCCGCCGCTGCCCGACGCCTGAACATCGGCCAGCCGGCTGTCTCGAAAAGCATCGCGCAACTGGAAACGTACCTGGCAGTGCGGCTGTTGCTGCGTTCAACCCGCGGCCTCACCCCCACCGAAGCCGGCCTGGCGTTTTTCGAGCGCGCCAGGCGCACCCTTGAAGAGGCCGATGAAGCCGAGCGCGCAGCACGGGGCTCGGCAGCCGGCCTGCGCGGCACCTTGCGCATCGGTGCCGCGGTGACCTTCGCCCGCATGCACATCGTGCCGAACCTAGGGCCCTTTCTTGAGCAACACCCGGAGCTGTCGATCGACGTGGTGCTGGATGACCACAACAGCAACCTGGTGGAGGCCGGGATCGATGTCGCGTTGCGCATGGGCAGCCTGGAAGATTCAGCGCTGACCGCACGCCAGATCAGCCAATGCCGGCGCGTGGTAGTGGCGACGCCTGAGTACCTGGCACGACATGGCACGCCGACGGCCCCCGAGCAGTTGCCCCGATTGCCAGCCATCGTCTACAGCCTGGGCGGCGGCGCCCAATGGACCTTTACCCGTCACGGCGAACAGCAGACGGTGGTACTGGCGAGCAGGATGCGGGTCAACGCCGCAGAAGGGGTGCGCGAGGCGGTGCTGGCCCACCAGGGGTTGACCGTGGCCTCGTACTGGATGTTCGCCCCGGAGCTGGCCGCCGGCCAGGTCCAGGAGTTGCTCGGCGACTGGCACCTGCCGCCCCAGCAACTGTGGGCGGTGTTTCCGACCGGGCGCCTGGCCAGCGCCAAGGCACGGGCCTTCGTCACCTATGTCGAGGCGTTGATGGCCAGCCGTTGACCGGCCTCAGATGTGCTCGCGCACCAGTACTTCAGTGTTCGTCGCCTCGCCCCACTGCCGTAGCCGACGGATCAACTCAGGGTCGGTTTCGCCCACCAGGTACAACAGCTCCATCGACTGCCCAGCGGCCCACTGCACAAAACCCGACGTCTCGAAGTCCTCGACGCTCGCCAACTGAAACTCACTCTCAAACCTCCCGGGCAGCACCGGTTCGTTGCTGCCACGCTGACTGCTCTGAGCAATGAAATCACAGGCCATATGGACCACGCCCCATTCGGCCTTGCGCCAACTGCGCAGGGCCTGGGCAAAGCGTTTGTGCGCAACATCACTGAAGCCCAGGCTGTCGACCACCACCCGCTGGTTGATAATCAACCAGAACTTGCGTTGCTTCGGCGCTTTCAAATAGAGCTCGCCGGACACCTTGGACGCGCGCAGGGCCAGGGCGATTACCACCAGCAACGGCGCAAAATAGCGAAATAGCTCTTCGAACTCGGTTTCCCTGATCAAATTCTGGTATTTGACCACCTCTGTACGCCGCAGCTCTCGCTCCTTGAGCGTCTCCTGCAAACCCGCCAGCCAGCGCTGTATCGGCTCGGCCGAGTACTCGCTGCCCAGCGCCGGCAGCTCCTGCAACAGATTGACCAGCGCCACTTCGGACAGCGGCCGGGCCACGTCGGCATAGCGCTGGCACAGGCTGGCAACCTGCAGCGCATCGGCCGGTTCGTAGCGGCTGGCGGCCGTGGCGCATTGCGCCGGGTCGAGCATGTCGTTGATCTCGGCGCGCAGGCTTTTGTCGATGCTGGCCTTGGAGACCTGGGCCATCTCGTAAGGCGACTGAAACCACATCTCGCGCACGCTCTGGGTCTGTCCGATCAATGCCAACGAGGCGAAAAACAACCAGACATAGTCGATACGCTTCCACCACGTCTCATCCCGAGGCCGGTAGGCGATGAACAGCCAGCAGAACAGGTAATAGATAAAACCGTAGAGCGCGATCAGGAAGAACGGCGTCAGCAACAGATAAATCAGCCCCGGGATGTCGGTGTTGTGACAGTAATACAGCACCACGAAACACAGGCAGACATACAAGCAGAGCTGCAGCCGGGCCAAATACAGCTTGTTGGGTTTTATCTTCATCAGGTGCTCAAGCAACGATACTCAGGGACATGGCGCTGTATCGGCCGTGAGCCAGAGGGCTTGAACAACAAGCACCGTCGCCCAAGCCCCTCGCGGGGCTATTTGAACTGACGCCCCAGGCCCGACGGCACGCCATGGATGTCAGTTTCTTCCCAGGGGCCGTCCGGGCCGATGGAGCGGCTCCAGCCGTTGTTCCAGCGGTAATAGGTGCGTTGGCGATAGAAGGTGTTGCTCTGGTTATCCAGCACATACACCCCCAGCCGCGCATCCCAGTGGCTATGGCCGCCGGGAGGCGGGGCAAAACTGGCGGAGGTGCGTGGCAAGGGCTTGGCCGGACGATTGGGCGTCGCCGGCACCCCAGGCGCGGTCGAGGGTACCGAGCGTGTGCTCGGCACCGACGGCGGGATGGGTTCGGAGCTGGTGGGCTGCGGCCGCTGGACCGTACATGCACTCAACCCCACAATCAGTGATAACAGGGTAATACGTGCGATGGCGGTCATGGCGGCTTCTCTGGTTATTGATCCGGGCTGTCGATGGTCAGCTGTTGCGGCGCGGTGGTACTGCTGGCCAGGGGCTGGCTGCGACCGACCCACTCACCGGCCGTCGGTTGGCCGGCGCGGGATATGCGCGCAACCAGTTGGACTTCTGGGAAGTTCGACAGTTTCAATTGCGGCATCATTGCGTCGGCATCCCCCAGTTCGACGGTGGCCGGCAGGTCGGCCACGGTCAGGCGCTTGGCTGCAAGCGGCGCGGGTGGACCGGATACGGCACGGGCGAAGATAAACACGCTGTCACCCGGCTGCACCTTGGCCTTCAGCTCAGGCGCGAGGTCGACCCGGACTTTGAGCACGGCGTTCTTGGCCGGCGCTGCCGGCGCCTGGGCGACCTTGCCACCGGTAGCGACCAACTTCTCGCTGGCCCGGGCAATACCGCCCTGCAGCGCAGCGCGGGAGCTGTCGTCCGGCGGCAGTTGGGCCAACAGACGGTTCCAGTAATCGATGGCGTCCTGATAACGCTCACCTTCAAATGCAGCGATGCCCAACAGGCCTAGGCTGGTGACTTCCTTGGGATCGGCTTTGAGCGCTTCATCGGTCAAGGCCTGGAGCTTGGGCGACCACTGTTTGTTGTCGGCAAAATACTGCGCCTGGGCCCATTGCCCGAGCAGCTCCGGCTGGCGGCCCGCCAGGGCCACAGTGCGTTCGAAGAGCTTCGCCGCGTCCGTTGGACGATCCTGGGCCATATAGGTGCGACCCAGGAAATACAGGCCCTCGGCGGAATCCGGCTGGGCCGCCACCGCGCGCTCGAGGCGCTGGGTCATGTCTTCCATGGACTGCGGCGCCTGGGCGAATTCGCGGGTCAGCTCGACCTTGTCGACAGCGCCAAAATGCAAGTACAGCCCCAGGCCGAGCACCGGCACCAGGATCGCCGCCAGCAACGGCAGGGGCTTGCCCAGCCGCGAAACCCTGGCTGGCGCCACGCCTTCGGTATCAGCTAGCAACTCACGAGCCGCTTCGGCGCGACCGCTGTCCATCTGGTCCGAGGTCAGCACACCCTCGGCCTGCTGCCCTTGCAGCTCGGCAACCCGTTCTTGGTAGAGCGCCACGTTCAGCGCGGTACGATCCTCTTCACGTTGGGCACGACGGCCGCGTAAAACCGGGATCAGCAGAAAACTCAGGGCTACCAGGAGCAGCAGGCCTGCAGCGAGCCAGAAATCAATCATTCGGAGTCTTTTTCCAACAGGTGGTCGAGGCGCTGACGCTCCTCGGCAGAAAGCGTGTTCGGGCTGTCAGTGCGCTCGGCACGACGACGCCGGACGATCACGGCGATGATCACCACTCCCCCCAGCAGCAACCCGGCGGGGCCGAACCAGAGCAAGGCGGTTTTACCGGTCAGGGCCGGCTTGTAGCGGACGAAGTCGCCGTAGCGGTCAACCATGAAGTCGATGATCTGCTGGTTGTCCTTGCCTTCGCCCAGCATGCGAAAGATTTCCTTGCGCAGGTCGGCGGCAATCGGCGCATTGGAGTCGGCGATGTCCTGGTTCTGGCACTTGGGGCAGCGCAACTCCTTGGTCAGCTCGCGAAAACGCTCACGTTCGGCGTCGTTGGCGAACTCATAGGTGTCGATGGCGGCCTGGGCGACCGAAGCCATGCCCAGGCCCAGCACGAGGGCGGCGAACCAGCGCTTCATGGCTTGGCCTCGTCTACCAGCGACTGATACTTGGCCGCCAGTTTTTCACGCCAGACCACCTCGTCGATCACGCCGACGTATTTGTCGCGGATGATGCCCTTGGCGTCGATGAAGAAGGTTTCCGGCGCACCGTAAACCCCCAGGTTCAGGCCCAGGGTGCCCTCTTCGTCGCGGATATCCAGCTGATACGGGTTGTGGAATTCGGCCAGCCACTTCAAGGCATCGGCGTTGACGTCCTTGTAGTTGACGCCGTAAATCACCACCCCCTGCTGCGCCAGCTTGTTCAGCACCGGGTGCTCGACCCGGCAGGAAATGCACCAGGTGCCCCAGACGTTGACCAGCGCCGGCTTGCCCAGCAGATCGGCGCGGGTCAGGGTTCTTTCACCCTCGACCGCCGGCAGGGAGAACTCCGGAAACGGCTTGCCGATCATGGCCGAAGGCAACTCGGCCGGGTCCAGGTACAGCCCGCGGTAGAGGAATACCGCCATCACCAGGAACAGTGCCAGCGGCAGCAACATCATCCAACGTCTCATGCAGTGGCTCCTGTCATGCCCAGCGCTTCGCGCACGCGGCTTTTCACCTTGACCCGGTAACGTCGGTCCAGCGCCGCCAACAAGCCACCGAAACCGGTCAGCAGGCCGCCGAACCAGATCCAGCGCACGAACGGCTTGACGTGCACCCGTACCGCCCAGGCGCCATCGCCCAATGGCTCACCGAGGGCCACGTACAGGTCACGGGTGAAACCAGCGTCGATCCCGGCTTCGGTCATCATCGAGCTCTGCACGGTGTACAGGCGTTTCTCGGGATGCAGCACCGCCACTTCCTGACCGTTGCGAACCACGCGCACGGTGCCTTTGTCGGAAGTGAAGTTCGGCCCCTCGAAGTGCTTGGCGCCTTCAAAAATGAAGTGGTAACCGGCCAGGTCCATGGATTCGCCCGGCGCCAGGCGCAGGTCACGCTCGGCGCTGTTCTGGCTCGACAGCACCACGCCCAGGGCACAGACCGCAATGCCCAAGTGCGCAATCTGCATGCCCCAGTAGCTGCGGGTCAGGCCTGGCAGGCCTTTGATCAGGCCTTTGTGGCGGGTCTTGTCGACAATGTCCCGCGCACCGGCCAGCAGCACCCAGGCCGCCAGCATAAAGGTCGCCAGCACCGCCCAGTTGAAGTCGCCATAGGCGATACCGGCTATTACTGCCAGGGCCGCGCTACCCAGCAGAACCGGGGTCAGCATGCTGATCAGCCACTTGACCGGGGTGTCTTTCCAGCGCACCAGGACGCCAACCGCCATCACTACCATCAGCAGCGCCATCAGCGGAATGAACAGGGCATTGAAGTACGGCGGACCGACCGACAGCTTGGCGCCGGTCAGGGCATCCAGCACCAGCGGGTACAGGGTGCCCAGCAGAATCATCGACGCGGCCACCACCAGCACCAGGTTGTTACCCAGCAGCAGGGTTTCCCGCGACCATAGGTTGAACCCGACATGGCTCTTGACCACCGGCGCCCGCAGGGCGAACAGAGTCAGCGAACCGCCAACCACAAACAGCAGGAAGATCAGGATGAACACGCCGCGCTCGGGGTCGGAGGCGAAGGCATGCACCGAGGTCAGCACACCGGAACGAACCAGGAAGGTGCCCAGCAGGCTCAGGGAAAACGCGGCAATGGCCAGCAGCACGGTCCAGCTCTTGAACACGCCACGCTTTTCCGTGACGGCCAGGGAATGGATCAGGGCCGTACCCACCAACCAAGGCATGAAGGAGGCGTTTTCCACCGGGTCCCAGAACCACCAGCCGCCCCAGCCGAGTTCGTAGTAAGCCCACCAGGAGCCGAGGGTGATGCCAATTCCGAGGAAAGCCCAGGCAACGATGGTCCACGGCCGCGACCAGCGCGCCCAGGCGGCATCGAGGCGCCCGCCGAGCAGCGCGGCAATGGCGAAGGCGAAGGCCACGGAAAAACCGACGTAACCCATGTACAGCATCGGCGGGTGAACGATCAGGCCGATGTCCTGCAGCAACGGGTTGAGGTCGCGGCCGTCGGCCGGGATCTGCGGCAAGATCCGCGCAAACGGGTTGGAGGTCAGGATCAGAAACAGCAGAAAGCCCGTGCTGATCATGCCCATCACTGCCAGTACCCGGGCCAGCATCACCTGCGGCAACTGCCGCGAGAACACCGACACGGCAAAGGTCCAGCCGCCCAGGATCAAGGCCCAGAGCAGCAGCGAGCCTTCGTGGGCGCCCCATACCGCGCTGAACTTGTAGTACCAGGGCAAGGCGCTGTTGGAGTTGCTGGCCACATAGGCGACGGAGAAGTCGTCGCTCATAAAGGCATAGGTCAGGCAGCCGAAGGCGAACATCAGGAAGGCGAACTGTCCCCAGGCGGCCGGCTGGGCCAGGCTCATCCACAGCCGATCGCCGCGCCAGGCGCCGAGCAGCGGGATCACCGCCTGGACCAGGGCAAAACACAGGGCCAGGATCATCGCCAGATGCCCCAGCTCGGGGATGAAGAGTGCGGAAGTCATGGGTTAACCCTCTTTCGCTGGTGTCGGTGCCGACTGGCCACTGTCTTTCAGGGCCTTGGTCACCTCGGGGGGCATGTACTTCTCATCGTGCTTGGCCAGTACTTCATCGGCCACCACCACGCCCTCGGCATTGAGTTTGCCCAGGGCAACGATGCCCTGCCCTTCGCGAAACAGATCCGGGAGGATGCCGCGGTAGGAGATGGTCACGGACTTGTTGAAGTCGGTCACCACAAAGCGCACGTCCAGCGAATCGCCGGAACGTTGCAGGGACCCCTGCTCGACCATGCCGCCGGCGCGAATCCGCGTGTCCAGGGGCGCCTCGCCGTTGGCGATCTGGGTCGGGGTGTAGAACAGGTTGATGTTTTCCTTCAGCGCGCTGAGGGCCAGGCCCACGGCAATGCCGATGCCGGCCAGGATCGCCAGGATGATCAAAAGACGCTTTTTACGCAGCGGATTCACTTACCGTTCTCCCGGCGCAAACGACGCGCCTCTTGTTGCAGATAACGCTTGCGGGCCAGGATCGGCACCGCCAGTTCCTGGGCCAGGATCACCAGGCAAATGCCATAGGCCGACCAGACATACAGGCCGTGATGGCCCATGGCGAGAAAATCGTCGAAGGATGCAAAACTCATGGCGCCACCTCCAGGCTGCGTTGGACTTCGGCCTTGACCCAGCTGGTCCGGGCTTCACGCTTGAGTACCTCAAGGCGCATGCGTAACAGCAGCAACACGCCGAACAGACAATAGAACCCCAGCACCGTCAGCAGCAGCGGCAGCCACATCTCGGCGGGCATCGCCGGCCGTTCGGTCAGGGTGAAGGTCGCGCCCTGGTGCAGGGTGTTCCACCACTCCACCGAGTATTTGATGATCGGGATGTTGATCACCCCGACAATGGCCAGCACCGCGCAGGCCTTGGCGGCGCTCTCACGATTGCTGATGGCCTGGTTCAGCGCAATAAGACCTGCGAACAGAAACAGGAGGATAAGCATCGACGTCAGTCGCGCATCCCAGACCCACCACGAACCCCAGGTCGGCTTGCCCCAGATGGCTCCGGTCAACAGCGCGATAATCGTCATCGAATGCCCGATGGGCGCCGCGCACTGCAGGGCAACATCGGCCAGTTTCATTTTCCATACCAGGCTGACCACCCCGCACACCGCCAGCATCACGTAGCAGGACTGGGCCAGCATCGCCATCGGCACATGGATATAGATGATGCGAAAGCTGTTGCCTTGCTGGTAATCCGGCGGCGCGAAGACCAGGCCCCAGACCACGCCGGTACCGACCAGCAACAAGGCGGCGACGCTCAGCCAGGGCAACAACTTGCCGCTGATGCCATAAAACCATTTGGGTGAGCCGAGCTTATGAAACCAGGTCCAGTTCATACTGTTTCCATCACGGTTGCTCTTCGTTATCACGAAAAGTCAGGGTCTGTTCTTGCACCAAGAAGTGATCAAAAAATGATCAGACCGCATTATTATTCGCCGACGCTGATCTTCAGGCCAGCCGCTATTGCAAAGGGTGTCAGGGTTACTGCAAGGGCGGTCAGGCTCCCAAGCCACAGCAGATAACCGGTTGCCGGCATGCCCTGCAACGCCGCCTGCAAGGCGCCGCTGCCGAGAATCAGTACCGGGATGTACAGGGGCAGAATCAGCAGCGCCAGCAACAGCCCGCCGCGCTTCAACCCCACGGTCAGCGCGGCGCCCACTGCGCCGAGCAGGCTCAGCACCGGGGTGCCGAGCAACAATGACAACAGCAGCACCGGGATGGCCGCCGAAGGCAATCCGAGCATCAAGGCCAACAGGGGCGCTAGCAATACCAGTGCCAGCCCGGAAAACGCCCAGTGTGCCAGTACCTTGGCCAAAACCAGAAGAGCCAGGGGGTGCGGCGAAAGGACCCACTGCTCCAGGGATCCGTCCTCGAAATCACTGCGAAACAGCCCGTCCAGCGAGAGCAGGACTGACAAAAGCGCCGCGACCCAGACCAGCCCCGGAGACAAGGTTTGCAACAATTGAGACTCAGGTCCCACCGCCAATGGGAATAATGCGACAACGATGGCGAAGAACACCAACGGGTTGGCCAACTCGGCCGGACGGCGAAACAACAGACGGGCCTCGCGGGCCACCAATAGCGCAAACACACTCATACCGCCCACTGCCCCAGATCGATGTCGCGATAACCGGCCGGTACCCGCGCCAACGTATGGTGAGTGGTCAGGACCACCATGCCGCCACGTTCGCAATGCCCGGCCAGGTGTTCCTCAAGTTGGGCCACGCCCTGTTTGTCGAGGGCGGTGAAGGGTTCGTCGAGCACCCACAGCGGCGGCCCGTCGAGGTACAAACGGGCCAGGGCCACACGACGCTGCTGGCCGGCCGACAAGGTGTGGCACGGCACATCCTCGAAGCCGCGCAGCCCAACCGCTGCCAGCGCCTGCCAGATAGCCTCGCGCTGCGCCGGTTGATGCAGGGCACAGAGCCAGGAGAGGTTCTCTTCAGGGCTCAGCACATCCTTGATGCCGGCGGCATGACCGATCCACAACAGGTTGCGCGCCAGTTCGATGCGCTGGGAGGCCAATGGCTGGCCATTGAGCAGCACCTTGCCGTCAGTGGGCTGCATCAGCCCGGCCAACAAGCGCAGCAGGCTGGTCTTGCCACTGCCATTGGGGCCGCTGATCTGCAGCATGTCGCCCGCCTGCACACGCAATTCGAGGTTTTCAAACAGCAACCGCAAGTCTCGCTCACAGGCAAGGGCTACGGCTTCTAGAAGAGGGCTGGTCAAGAGATAGCAGGCCTTTACAGTTCAAGTCGGCTGTCGAGCGGCCGTTAAAGAGGTGCAGAATAAATGCATTGGCAGCCGGTTCTAGAGAGCTGCGTCAAACATTTGCCATGTTTTTACCGCGCATCCAAAGACGGGCGGCATTATACATGCGATGCCCTACTCTAAAGAGGGCTAATTTCCTCAGGTTGTGTCCAGATGTCAGGTGAAATCAACATCCTCCCGCTGCCCCAGGCGACGTCCTCCGCCACGCGCTCGCCGGGGGTCGGCAGTGAGCTGCTCAAGCTGTTGCAGCCCATGGAAGGCCTGATCGCCGCCGGCCAGACCGCCCGCGCCGAAGTGCTGTCACTGAAGCAGGCGGACCAGACCTTCGAGCTGTTGCTCAAGGTCACCCTCGACAGCGGCAAGCAGACCACGATCCAGGCCACCAGCAACCAGCCATTGCCCCAGGGCACCAGCCTTGCCATCAGCCAGCCGTCCGCCGGCAACCTGGCGATCAGCGTGCAGCAGGCCCTGGCGTCCAGCGTCGCCACCCTGACCCGCCTCGACACCGCGCAATTGCCGGCCGGCACCCTGCTGCAAGGCAAGGTCCTGACCAGCCAGATGCTGCCCCAGGCCGCCGGGCAACCGGCGGTCTACCGCTCCTTGGTGAGCCTGCTCAACACTGCCCTGAGCAGCAGTACCCTGAGCATCGACAGCCCTCAGCCGCTGCGCATCGGCAGCCTGTTGAGCGCCATGGTCCAGGATGCCCACACGTTGAATTTCGTGCCTTTGAGCGGACGCCAGGAGCAATTGGCGATCGCCCAGCAACTGAGCACCCAGCAAAGCCGCCAGGCCTCGTTGACCGGTCTGCTTAGCGCTTTGCAGAACCTGCCGGCCGACGATGCCACGTCCAGCGACCTGCGCCTGGCGGTGGACAAACTCCTGGCCGGGCTCCCCGACCTGCAACAGCTGACCACCCCCAAGGGCCTGGCGTTGGCACTGGCCAACAGCGGGATGTTTCTGGAAGCCAAATTGCTGACGGGGGAAAACCCGACCCAGCCCCCGGACCTCAAGGGCAACCTGCTACGCCTGATCGCGCAACTGGCCCCGGCGCTGCCCAACGGCAGCAACTTCAACGCAATCATTGCCGCCAACACCCTGGCCCAGGTCCTGCCGAGTTTTGTGCGCAGCGCCCTGGGCACCCTTGGTCAAGTCAGCGCCAAGCCACAACCCGGTGGCTTCCCCCTACCCTCGCGGCTGCTGCAAAGCCTGGAGGGCGAAGGCGATCTGGAGCACCTGTTGCGCCTGGCCGCAGCTGCCGTATCGCGCCTGCAAAGCCATCAACTGGCCAGCCTGGAGCAAACCGGTCTGACCGATGACGGACGCCTGCAAACCACCTGGCAGCTGGAAATCCCCATGCGCACCTTGCAAGACATCGTGCCGCTGCAGGTCAAGTTCCAGCGCGAGGAGCCCGCAGAGCCGGAACCCAACGAGAAGCGCGAAGAACGCGAACCCAAGCAACCATTGTGGCGGGTCGAACTGGCGTTCGATCTTGAGCCCCTGGGGCCGCTGCACGTGCAGGCGCAATTGATTCAGGGCCGACTATCCAGCCAACTGTGGGCTGAACGGGCCTACACCGCGAGCCTGATCGAAAGCCACCTGGGCAGCCTGCGCGAGCGCCTGCTGGCTTCAGGCCTGACGGTGGGCGACCTGGATTGCCACCTTGGCACCCCGCCCCAGGGCGCAAAAACCCGATTGGAACAACGCTGGGTCGATGAAACCGCATGAAAAACCCCAACCCCCCCCGTCAAGCCATCGCCCTCAAGTACGACGGCCGGCAAGCACCGACCCTGACCGCAAAAGGTGACGATGCCCTGGCCGAAGCGATCCTGAAAATCGCCCGCGACTATGAAGTACCGATCTACGAAAACGCCGAGCTGGTGAAACTGCTGGCACGGATGGAGTTGGGGGACAGCATCCCCGAGGAGTTATATCGGACCATCGCCGAGATCATCGCCTTCGCCTGGAACCTCAAGGGCAAGTTCCCCGCAGGGCATGATCCGGATGCGGTGGTGCAGGAGAGGGACATCACACCGGACAGCAGCAAGCTGTAAGCCACAAGCCACAAGCTTGCTGCTCGTAGCTTGTGGCTTGCCGCTAGTTTTTATGCAATTTGCTCATGAGCTCGGCTTCGGCCTGGGTCAGGCCGCAGGACTGGGTCAGCTCATCGACGCTGGCACCCATGCCCACCAGGCGCGCAGCCTGGGCGAACGACAGGCTGGAAGGATCACGCTGTTCCAACTGCGCCAGCTTGTCCGGCAAGGGCCCGACCACGGCGCGCAACTCGTGCAGGTCCTCGCCCATGCGCACCGTACCGTTCTGGTAATTGTCGACGCGCCGGGACAGTTCCTTGATGCGCTGATCTCGCAGCGCATCGCCCTCGGCCTGCTGCGCGGCAATCTGCCGCTGGTTGCGGGTATAGAGTACAAACAGCGCCACAGAGGCTATCCAGAGGATAGCCAGGACAATCACAGCAACCTCAAGAATCAATCAGATACTCTCCAGTTCCGACCATTCTTCTTCGCTCATCATTTTGTCCAGCTCAACCAGAATCAGCAGCTCGCCGTTCTTGTTGCACACGCCCTGGATGAACTTGGCCGATTCTTCGTTACCGACGTTAGGCGCGGTTTCGACTTCCGACTGACGCAGGTAAACCACTTCAGCCACGCTGTCGACCATGATCCCGACCACTTGCTTGTCGGCTTCGATGATGACGATACGGGTGTTGTCGTTGACCTCGGTCGGCACCAGGCCGAAGCGCTGGCGGGTGTCGATCACGGTGACCACGTTGCCGCGCAGGTTGATGATGCCCAGCACGTAGCTCGGCGCACCTGGCACAGGGGCGATTTCGGTGTAGCGCAGGACTTCCTGGACACGCATCACATTGATGCCGTAGGACTCGTTATCCAGCTTGAAGGTTACCCATTGCAGGATCGGATCTTCGGAACTCTGTGCAGACGACGACTTATTCATACCCCTGACCCCTCAAAAAACCGTTGGAAACGGTGTGTGTTCGATCGGGCAACGCCACCGGCGCCGCCTGTTATTTGTCTATGTCGGCTTGTTGGCCGGTTTGTTGAAGGCCATCTGCTTGGCGCCGCCGCTGGCGATCAATTCAGCCAAGGCAGCGACGTCGAGCAAGGCACACATGTGCTCGATCACCGTACCGGCCAGCCACGGGCGCTGGCCGCGATGGCTGCGCCATTTGATTTCATTGGGGTCCAGGCGCAACGAGCGGCTGACTTGATGCACCGCCAGCCCCCACTCATAGCCCTGCACCGAAATCACGTATTGCAGCCCCTGGCGGAAATCATCGCGATAGCGGTCAGGCATCACCCAACGCGCCGTGTCCAGCACCTTCAGGTTGCCAGCCTGGCTCGGCAGGATGCCCAGGAACCACTCCGGCTGGCCGAACAGCGGCGTCAGCTCCTGGCCGGCCAGGGAATAGATCGAGCCCAGGCACACCAGCGGCACTGCCAGGGTCAAACCGGCGACATCGAACAGCAGGCATTCGAACGGCTCGGCGGCCCAGCTGGGACGATCGTCGCCCGCCACGGGTGGCGGCGTGTTGCTGGGGGGCAAATGCACTTCGACCACCGGCGCCACCAGAGCCTGGAGCATCGGCGCGACCGGGGAAATCGACGGCATGACCGGAGCGGGTGCTTCCAGCACAGGCGCGACCACAGGGGCCGCCTTGACCTGGACTTCGGCACGCACCGCCGCCACAGGCTGCGCGGCCTTGCTCGCCTTGGCATCGCGGGCCTGCTCTTCCAGCACCGCCAGCTGGAACTCGTCCAGTTCCGCGACGGGCTCTTCGATCACGGCCACAGGAGGCGCCAGCGGGGCCGCTTCTTCCTCGGTCGCGTCCTGCAACAGGGCGTCCAGATACGACTGCAGCGCCAGTTGCGGCCGGCTTTTCAAGTCCAGAGGACGGTTCATATGAATGCCCATGGAACGACCCCAACACAGTGACCTGTAAGGGTTATCGGCACGATCGGGGTCCAGCTTGAATGAAGGCGCATATCAGGCCACCTGCGGGACAAGCTGTTGGGTCAGCAGGTGCTTGAGCAGCGCCCGATAAGCCAGGACGCCACGGCTTTTGCCGTCGAACTGGGAAGGGGTCAGGCCGGCCCGGCTGGCATCGCGCAAGCGGGTATCGACCGGGATATAACCCTGCCAGATGTCGTCGGGAAACTTGTCACGCAACACCCGCAGGGTGCCCAGGGAAGCCTGGGTACGGCGGTCGAACAGGGTCGGCACGATCGTGAATGGCAGCGCCTGTTTGCGCGAACGATTGATCATCGCCAGGGTATTGACCATGCGCTCCAGGCCCTTGACCGCCAGATGCTCGGTCTGCACCGGAATCACCAACTGCTGGCTGGCTGCCAGGGCATTGACCATCAACACCCCAAGCAGCGGCGGGCTGTCGATCACGGCGTAATCGAAGTCCTGCCACAACTGCGCCAGACTCTTGGCAATCACCAGGCCCAGGCCGCTCTGCCCCGGCGACTGGCGCTCCAGCGTCGCCAGCGCGGTGCTCGAAGGCAGCAGGGAAATACGTTCATCACTGGTGGGCAGCAATAGCTGGCCCGGCAAATCCTGGGGCACGCTGCCCCGGTGCAGGAACAGGTCGTAGCTGCTGTGCTCCAGGGTGTCGGGGTCATAACCGAAGTAACTGGTCATCGAGCCGTGGGGGTCGAGGTCAACCACGACCACGCGCTTGCCCGCCTCGGCCAGCAAGCCGGCTAAAGCGATGGAACTGGTGGTTTTACCGACACCACCCTTTTGATTGGCGACTGCCCAGACTCTCATTCGGATCGTTCCTCTCGACCAGCCAGAAGACTGGCCGAGAAATAGCACTAGTTATAAAGCGGGTGACGGAGAATTGACGGAGCTCTGTCGTACCGGCGTATTGACCGGGGTTGGTGCAGTTTGTGTGCCAGCACGCTTGAGTGCCGCATCCGGCTTCGCATTGGCGGTGCCGGTACCGGTCAGGCTGCGCCGCACATCCAGGTTGCGCGACACCACCAGCACCACCCGACGATTGCGCGCCCGGCCTTCGGCGGTGGCGTTGTTGGCCACCGGCTGGAATTCACCATAGCCAACCGACGCCATGCGCGCGGGGTTGACCCCCTGCATGGCCAGCATGCGCACGATACTCGCCGACCGGGCCGAGGACAGCTCCCAGTTGGTCGGGTATTGGGCGGTCTGAATCGGTTGGTTATCGGTAAACCCTTCGACGTGTATCGGATTGTCGAAAGGTTTCAGAATCGCCGCCACCTTGTCGATAATGTTGAACGCCAGGTCGCTGGGCATGGCGTCGCCACTGCCAAACAACAGGCTGGAGTTGAGTTCAATCTCGACCCACAACTCATTGCCGCGCACGGTCATCTGGCTGGAGCTGATCAGGTCGCCAAAGGCTGCGCTGATATCGTCGGCGATGCTCTTGAGCGGGTCGCTGCCCCCGGAAATACCGGCATCGGTCTCGTCGCTGTCCTTGACCAGCGGCTTGGCCGGGGTCACGGTCTTGGGCCGTTCATCACCGATCGGAATCGGCTTCAGGGCCCGGTCGGAGTCAGTGAATACGCCGACCAGCGCCTCGGAAATAACCTTGTACTTGCCTTCGTTGATCGACGAGATCGAGTACATCACCACGAAAAACGCGAACAGCAAGGTGATGAAGTCGGCGTAAGACACCAGCCAGCGTTCGTGGTTGACGTGTTCTTCAGGTTTGCGGCGCCGGGCCATGTTCCATTCTCCCCATCAATCCATGAAGCCTTGCAGCTTCAACTCGATGGAACGAGGGTTCTCACCTTCGGCAATCGACAGAATTCCTTCCAGCAACATTTCGCGATAACGCGACTGGCGCAAGGCAATCGACTTGAGCTTGGCCGCCACCGGCAGCAGCACCAGGTTGGCACTGGCCACGCCGTAGATGGTCGCGACAAAGGCCACGGCGATGCCGCTGCCAAGCTGGGATGGATCGGCGAGGTTGCCCATCACGTGGATCAGGCCCATCACCGCACCGATGATGCCGATGGTCGGCGCATAGCCGCCCATGCTTTCAAAGACTTTCGCGGCTTCGATATCGCGGCTTTCCTGGGTGTAGAAATCCACCTCCAGGATGCTGCGAATGGCTTCCGGCTCAGCGCCGTCCACCAGCAGTTGCAGGCCTTTGCGCGAGTAGGCATCGGGCTCGGCATCGGCCACGCCTTCCAGGCCCAGAAGGCCTTCCTTGCGCGCGGTCAGGCTCCAGTTGACCACCCGATCAATGCCGCCAGGCAAGTCGACCCGTGGCGGAAAGAGGATCCAGATCAGAATCTGCACCGCACGTTTGAATGCGCTCATCGGCGACTGCAGCAAGGCCGCACCGATGGTGCCGCCCAGCACAATCAGCGCCGCCGGACCATTGGCCAGGGCCGACAGGTGACCCCCTTCCAGGTAATTGCCACCAATGATGGCGACAAACGCCATGATGATCCCGATAAGGCTCAAGACATCCATCAGATACAGGCCTCGACCAGATGCCTGCCGATGTCGTCCAGGCCGTACACCGCGTCCGCGAGGTCGGCTTTGACGATGGCCATTGGCATGCCGTAGATCACGCAGCTGGCTTCATCCTGGGCCCAGATCGCGCTGCCGCCCTGCTTGAGCAGGCGTGCGCCTTCACGACCGTCGGCGCCCATGCCGGTGAGTACCACCGCCAGAACTTTGTCGCCGTAGGACTTGGCAGCCGAACCGAAGGTGATATCCACGCAAGGCTTGTAGTTCAGACGCTCGTCGCCGGGGAGGATTTTCACCGCACCACGACCGTCGATCATCATCTGCTTGCCACCGGGTGCCAGCAGGGCCAGGCCAGGACGCAGGATGTCGCCATCCTCGGCTTCCTTGACGCTGATCCGACACAGCTTATCCAGGCGCTCGGCAAAGGCCTTGGTAAAGGCTGCCGGCATGTGCTGGATCAAGACGATCGGCGCCGGGAAGTTGGCCGGCAACTGGGTCAATACCCGCTGCAGGGCAACCGGTCCGCCGGTGGAGGTCCCGATGGCCACCAATTTGTAGGCTTTGCGTTTGGGTGCCGGCGACGAAGCGCTGGCGGCCGGAGCCCGTGCCGGCGCTGGAGCCGGTGCGGACGGACGCGGCGCAGCGCTGCTGCTGCCGAAGCTGCTGACGCTCGATGGCGCAGGCGCTGGGGCAGCAGCCGGCTGCGCAGCCGGGGTGCTGTAGCTGCTGAAACGGCGGTTGCTGCGCGAGATGCTGTGGACTTTCTCGCACAGCAGCTGCTTGACCTTCTCAGGATTGCGCGAGATGTCTTCGAAGTTCTTGGGCAGGAAGTCGACCGCACCGGCATCCAGCGCATCGAGGGTGACCCGGGCGCCTTCATGAGTCAGCGAAGAAAACATCAGTACCGGGGTCGGGCAGCGCTGCATGATATGCCGCACCGCCGTGATGCCATCCATCATCGGCATCTCGTAGTCCATGGTGATCACGTCCGGCTTGAGCGCCAGGGCCTGATCGATCGCCTCTTTGCCATTGGTCGCGGTACCGACGACCTGGATGTTCGCATCCGCTGAAAGAATTTCCGAGACGCGGCGGCGGAAAAACCCCGAATCGTCCACCACCAGGACTTTGACTGCCATAAACACTCCGTTAGGCGGGGCGAGGCAAATCGCCCCGCCACCCCGAATCAAATACGCCGTGCGGCGTAACGCTTGAGCATGCTTGGAACATCGAGAATCAGTGCAATGCGGCCGTCACCGGTAATGGTGGCGCCGGACATGCCCGGGGTCCCTTGCAGCATCTTGCCCAATGGCTTGATGACCACTTCTTCCTGGCCGACCAGTTGATCGACGACAAAGCCGATCCGCTGGGTGCCCACCGAAAGGATCACCACATGGCCTTCACGCTGCTCTTCATGAGCGGCGGAACGGACCAGCCAGCGCTTGAGGTAAAACAGTGGCAACGCTTTGTCGCGCACGATCACCACTTCCTGACCGTCGACCACGTTGGTGCGCGACAGGTCCAGGTGGAAGATCTCGTTGACGTTGACCAGAGGGAACGCAAACGCCTGGTTGCCCAGCATGACCATCAGGGTCGGCATGATCGCCAAGGTCAACGGCACCTTGATCACGATCTTCGAGCCCTGGCCCTTGGTCGAGTAAATGTTGATCGAACCGTTGAGCTGGGAAATCTTGGTTTTCACCACGTCCATGCCCACGCCGCGTCCGGAGACGTCGGAGATCTCGGTCTTGGTCGAGAACCCCGGGGCGAAGATCAGGTTGTAGCATTCGGTGTCGCTCAGACGATCAGCGGCATCCTTGTCCATCACCCCACGCTTGACGGCGATGGCACGCAACACATTCGGGTCCATGCCTTTGCCGTCATCGGAGATCGACAGCAGGATATGGTCGCCTTCCTGTTCAGCGGCCAGGATCACCTTGCCACCGCGCGCCTTGCCCGAGGCTTCGCGCTCTTCCGGTGACTCGATACCGTGGTCGACCGCGTTGCGCACCAAGTGGACCAGTGGGTCGGCCAGGGCCTCCACCAGGTTCTTGTCGAGGTCGGTTTCTTCGCCAACCAGCTCCAGGTTGATCTCTTTCTTCAGTTGCCGTGCAAGGTCGCGAACCAGGCGCGGGAAGCGCCCGAAGACTTTCTTGATCGGCTGCATCCGGGTCTTCATCACCGCGGTCTGCAGGTCAGCCGTGACCACGTCGAGGTTCGACACGGCCTTTTGCATGGCTTCATCGCCGCTGTTCAGACCCAGGCGCACCAGGCGGTTACGCACCAGCACCAGTTCGCCGACCATGTTCATGATCTCGTCCAGGCGTGCGGTATCAACCCGTACGGTGGTCTCGGCTTCACTGGCGGGTTTTTCTGGCGGTGGCGCTGCGGCGGCACGTGCCGGAGCAGGTGCTGCCGCGGCGGCTGGAGCCGCAGCCTTGGGAGCTTCGGCCTTGGGCTCGGGCTTTTTCGCCACGGGTTTGGGCGCTACTGCAGCCGAGCTCGCAGCGGCTGGAGCGGCAGAACCGACACCCGCCACTTCGGAAAACTTGCCTTTGCCGTGCAACTCGTCGAGCAGGGATTCGAACTCGTGATCGCTGATCAGGTCGCTGCCCGCAGCCGCCGCCGCAGGTACGGCAGTAGCCGGTACCGAAGCGACGGCAGACTCGAGCGCATCCACGGCAAAGGTGCCCTTGCCATGCAACTGATCGAGCAGTGCTTCGAATTCGTCATCGGTGATTTCGTTGCTGTCGCTCGCCCCCGGCGTCGCTGCTTTCGCCGCGGCAGGCTCGCTCGCTGCGACGGCATCCGGGGCGAACTGGCCCTTGCCATGCAACTGGTCGAGCAAGGATTCGAACTCGTCATCGGTGATTTCGTCGCTGGCAGCACCGTCGCTGGCCACCGGGGCCGCCACTGGCGCCTCGGCTTGGGCCTTGGCGGCGTTGAGCGAGTCCAGCAGCAGCTCGAATTCGTTATCGGTGATATCACCCGATTCGCTTTCAGCCACCGGCTCGGCCACCGCTTCGGCCACTTCGGGCTCCGCCGCGACCTCTACCGCAGCCGCAGGTTCTGCCAGGCGGGCCAGCGCTGCGAGCAGCTCCGGAGTCGCAGCCGTGACCTGGGTCCGTTCGCGGACCTGGCCGAACATGCCGTTCACCGCGTCTAGCGCTTCGAGCACCACATCCATCAGCTCCGAGTCGACGCGACGCTCACCCTTGCGCAGGATGTCGAAAACGTTCTCGGCGATGTGGCAGCACTCCACCAGCTCATTGAGCTGGAGGAAGCCGGCGCCCCCTTTAACAGTGTGGAAACCGCGAAAAATTGCATTGAGCAGGTCCGCATCATCAGGTCGGCTTTCCAGCTCGACCAGTTGTTCAGACAGTTGCTCTAGAATCTCGCCGGCCTCAACCAGGAAATCCTGAAGGATCTCTTCATCGGCGCCGAAGCTCATTAATGGGTGCTCCTAGAATCCAAGGCTGGAAAGCAAATCGTCTACATCGTCCTGACCGGACATAACGTCTTCACGTTTATCGGCATGAATCTGCGGACCTTCACCCTTGGCGAGATGTTTTTGCGGATCTTTTTCGGCCAGGATCGATTCGCGGTCATGTTCGATGCCCGCGAAACGGTCGACCTGGCTGGCCATCAAGACGAGTTTGAGCAGATTGCTTTCGACTTCCGTGACCAACTGGGTCACACGCTTGATCACCTGGCCCGTGAGGTCCTGGTAATCCTGCGCCAACAGAATGTCGTTGAGATGGCCGGAAACGGTCCGAGTCTCCTGCTCGCTACGCGTCAGGAAACTGTCGACCCGCCGTGCCAGCTCGCGAAACTCTTCAGCCCCGACTTCGCGACGCATAAAGCGCCCCCAGTCAGCGCTCAAGGCCTGGGCATCGTTGCTCAGGCCGTTGACCAGCGGGGTGCTGCTTTCCACCAGGTCCATGGTGCGATTGGCCGCAGCCTCGGTCAGCCTGACCACATAGGACAGGCGCTCGGTGGCATCCGTGATCTGTGAAACTTCCTCGGCTTGCGGCATATGCGGGTCAATCTGAAAATTGACGATCGCGCTATGCAGCTCGCGGGTGAGCTTGCCGACTTCCTGATACAGGCCGCGGTCACGGGTCTGATTGAGCTCATGGATCAGTTGCACTGCCTCGCCAAACTTGCCTTTTTCAAGGCTCTCGACCAGTTCGTGGGCATGTTTTTTCAGGGTCGATTCGAAATCGCCCAATGAATCGTTATGCTCCATAGCTCCCCCGTGGCGCAATGTCTTCGCGCATCAACCGATGCGTTCGAAGATTTTTTCGATCTTCTCTTTCAACGCCTGAGCCGTGAATGGTTTCACCACGTAGCCATTGACGCCGGCCTGGGCCGCTTCAATGATCTGTTCACGCTTGGCCTCGGCAGTCACCATCAGCACCGGCAGGTGCTTGAGCTTCTCGTCGGCGCGCACGTGGCGCAGCAAATCGATACCGGTCATGCCAGGCATGTTCCAGTCCGTTACCAGAAAGTCGATGCTCCCGCTGTTGAGGACCGGAATCGCGGTAGTACCGTCATCGGCCTCGACCGTGTTGGTAAAACCCAGGTCACGCAACAGGTTTTTTATGATCCGCCGCATCGTTGAGAAGTCATCAACGATGAGGATTTTCATGTTCTTGTCCAATTCGACCTCCAAGCAGTCTTAAACGCGCCCAGCACCTGAACGCGCCATTCAATCAATACGACGTAACACTCAACGACTGCATGGAATACACACTGCAAGACCGGTGCGGCAGCGTGCCTTACCGGTCCCGTTCGCAGTGTCTCCACACTGCCTGTCAGCGCGCTCGCCACTCCCCCAAACGCCCCCGCAAGCGGGCCGCGCACTGGCTGTGTAACTGGCTGACCCGCGATTCACTGACCCCCAGGACCTCACCGATTTCCTTGAGGTTCAGCTCTTCGTCGTAGTACAGCGCCAAGACCAGTCGCTCACGCTCCGGCAAATTGGCAATCGCGTCCGCCAGCGCCGCCTGGAAGCGTTCATCTTCCAGATCGCGTGACGGTTCGAGATGAGCACTCGCACCATCCTCATGCAGCCCTTCATGTTCGCCGTCCTGCAAAAGGTCGTCGAAGCTGAACAGGCGGCTGCCCAAGGTGTCGTTCAAAATCCCGTAATAATCGTCGAGGCTCAATTCAAGTTCGGCCGCAACTTCGTGATCTTTAGCGTCACGACCGGTTTTAGCTTCAATTGAGCGAATGGCATCACTGACCATCCGTGTATTGCGGTGTACTGAACGTGGTGCCCAATCACCCTTACGCACTTCGTCGAGCATCGCCCCACGAATACGAATCCCGGCATAAGTCTCAAAACTTGCACCCTTGCTCGCATCGTATTTGGTCGAGACTTCGAGCAAACCGATCATCCCGGCCTGGATCAGGTCTTCAACCTGGACACTGGCCGGCAGCCGTGCCAGCAGGTGGTAAGCGATACGTTTGACCAGAGGCGCATAGCGCTCGATCAACTCATATTGGCTGTCACGCGCCGACTTCTTGTACAGGTTGTAGCCGCTGGCTGTCATAGGACCGGCCCCGCTGTTTGCTGTACGAGCCGCTCGACAAAAAACTCCAGATGCCCACGTGGGTTGGCAGGCAGTGGCCAGGTATCGACTTTTTGCGCAATGGCCTTGAACGCCAGCGAGCACTTCGAACGAGGAAAGGCTTCATAGACCGCACGCTGCTTTTGCACGGCCTTGCGTACGCATTCGTCGTAAGGAACTGCACCGACGTATTGTAAAGCCACGTCCAGGAAACGATCCGTGACCTTGGTCAACTTAGCGAACAGATTGCGGCCTTCCTGCGGGCTTTGAGCCATGTTGGCCAGGACCCGGAAGCGGTTCATGCCGTAGTCGCGATTGAGCAGTTTGATCAGTGCGTAGGCGTCCGTGATCGAGGTCGGTTCATCACAGACCACCAGCAGGACTTCCTGGGCCGCGCGGACAAAACTGACTACCGAGTCACCAATACCCGCAGCGGTGTCGATCACCAGCACATCGAGGTTGTCGCCGATATCACTGAAGGCCTGGATCAGGCCGGCATGCTGGGCCGGGCTGAGGTGCACCATGCTCTGAGTGCCGGAAGCGGCGGGCACGATACGGATCCCGCCCGGGCCTTGCAGCAACACATCGCGCAGCTCACAGCGGCCCTCGATGACGTCAGCCAGGGTACGTTTGGGGGTCAGGCCCAGCAGGACGTCGACATTGGCCAGGCCCAGGTCGGCGTCCAGCAGCATGACGCGCCGGCCGAGTTCAGCCAGGGCCAGTGACAAGTTCACTGACACGTTAGTCTTGCCGACGCCACCCTTGCCGCCGGTCACCGCGATCACCTGTACGGGATGCATGCTGCCCATGTTCTTTCTTTACCTTGTCTTACTTAGACGGGGCCACATAACTGGCTGCGCGTTCACCGTTGGAACAATGCATGGCAGACCATCGATGTAGATACGGTGCAATCTCTTCATGGCCACCCTCATCCAACCCGTTTAGCGGGGTTGTGATAGAGGTCCGCGAACATGTCGGCCATGGCTTCTTCGCTGGGTTCTTCCTGCATCTGTACGCTCACTGCGCGGCTGACCAACTGGTGCCGGCGCGGCAGGTGCAGATCGTCAGGAATCCGTGGCCCATCGGTCAGATAGGCAACGGGCAACTCATGGCTGATCGCCAGGCTCAACACTTCACCGAGACTGGCTGTTTCATCCAACTTAGTCAGGATGCAACCGGCCAACCCACAGCGCTTGTAGCTGTGATAGGCGGCCGTGAGCACCTGTTTCTGGCTGGTGGTAGCCAGGACCAGATAATTCTTCGATTTGATCCCGCGACCGGCCAGGCTTTCGAGCTGCATGCGCAGGGCAGGGTCGCTGGCTTGCAGGCCGGCGGTATCGATCAGGACCACGCGCTTGCGCAACAGTGGGTCGAGCGCCTGCGCCAGTGACTGGCCCGGGTCGACATGGGTCACCGACACATTGAGGATGCGCCCCAGGGTCTTGAGCTGTTCTTGGGCGCCGATTCGGAAGCTGTCCATGCTCACCAGCGCGATGTTGTGCGCGCCGTACTTGAGCACATAACGCGCCGCCAGCTTGGCCAGGGTGGTGGTCTTGCCCATGCCGGCAGGGCCGACCATGGCGATCACACCGCCCTCTTCCAAAGGCTCGACCTCAGGGGTCACGATCATCCGCGCCAGGTGCGCCAGCAACATGCGCCAGGCCTGACGGGGTTCGTCGATTTCAGTCACCAGGGCCAGCAGGTCGCGCGCCAGCGGACCGGACAAGCCGATGCGCTGCAGGCGACGCCAGAGGTTGGCCTGCTCCGGACGGCTGCCCTGCAGTTGACTCCAGGCCAGGGAACCGAGCTGGACTTCCAGCAATTCGCGCAGGCCGTTTAGTTCGAAACGCATCGAGTCGAACGCCCGCTGGTCCACGCGCTCTGCCGCAGCAGGTGCAGCAGCCGGACGGTGCGGCTCGGAAAAAGTCGGCTCGATCAGCGGTTCGGCGGCCGTCAGTGGCAGGCCGGCGAACAGTTGACGATTGGTCATGGCATCGCTGTCGCCACGCAAGCTCAATTCCGCCTGGGCGGTCACGATCCGCGACTGGGTCTTGCGCAGCTCATCCTCGAGCTCAATGTTCGGCACCCGCGGCGCCAGCGCCGACAGCTTGTAGTCGAGGGCAGCCGTCAGCTCGACACCGCCAGCAATACGGCGGTTGCCGATAATGGCGGCCTCTGCGCCCAGCTCATCACGAACCAGTTTCATGGCCTGACGCATATCGGCGGCGAAAAAACGCTTAACTTGCATAACCCGTTACCTCAGCCGTTGGGCCCTACTGTCGCAACGATGGTCACTTGTTTGTTGTCAGGGATTTCCTGGTACGCCAACACATGCAAACCGGGGACTGCCAAACGTCCAAACCGTGAAAGCATTGCGCGTACCGGACCTGCTACCAACAGAATCACCGGTTGACCTTGCATCTCTTGACGCTGCGCCGCATCGATCAGCGAACGTTGCAGCTTTTCAGCCATGCTTGGCTCCAGCAGAACGCCTTCTTCCTGGCCTTGTCCTGCCTTCTGCATACTATTGAGCAATATTTGTTCCAACCTTGGCTCCAAGGTGATCACAGGCAGCTCGGACTCAGTGCCTACAATGCTTTGGACGATGGCACGCGACAATCCGACGCGCACCGCGGCCACCAAAGCGGCAGTATCTTGACTCTTGGCGGCATTGTTCGCGATGGCCTCGGCAATGCTTCGAATGTCCCGCACCGGCACCTGTTCGGCGAGCAACGCCTGCAGCACTTTGAGCAGCTGCGACAACGACAGCACGCCGGGCACCAACTCCTCGGCAAGTTTCGGCGAGCTCTTGGCCAGCAATTGCATCAACTGCTGGACTTCCTCGTGGCCGATCAACTCGCTGGAGTGCTTGTACAAAATCTGGTTGAGGTGCGTGGCGACCACGGTGCTGGCGTCGACCACGGTGTAACCGAGGGACTGCGCCTGGGCCCGCTGGCTGATCTCGATCCAGACCGCTTCCAGGCCAAAGGCCGGGTCCCGGGCGGTGATGCCGTTGAGCGAGCCGTAGACCTGCCCCGGGTTGATCGCCAACTCGCGATCAGGGTAGATCTCGGCCTCGGCCAGGATCACCCCCATCAGCGTCAAGCGGTAAGCGCTGGGCGCCAGGTCAAGGTTATCGCGGATATGCACGGTCGGCATCAGGAAGCCCAGGTCCTGGGACAGCTTCTTGCGCACGCCCTTGATCCGCGCCAGCAATTGCCCGCCCTGGTTGCGATCCACCAGCGGGATCAACCGATAACCGACTTCCAGGCCGATCATGTCGATCGGCGTCACGTCATCCCAGCCCAGCTCTTTGGTTTCCATGGCGCGGGCCGGCGACGGCAACAGTTCCTGCTGACGCTTGACCTCTTGCAACGCCTGGACCTTGACCACGTTGTGCTTGCGCCACAACAGGTAGGCGGCACCGCCGGCAACGGCGGCCATGGAAAGGAACGAAAAGTGCGGCATGCCGGGCACCAGGCCCATCACCGCCATCAGGCCGGCAGCGACTGCCAGCGCCTTGGGCGAGGTGAACATCTGGCGGGTGATCTGCTTGCCCATGTCTTCGGAGCCCGAAGCACGGGTCACCATGATCGCCGCCGCAGTCGACAGCAGCAGTGATGGCAATTGCGCCACCAAACCGTCACCGATGGTCAGCAAGGCATAGACCCGGCCGGCGTCACCGAAGCTCATGCCGTGCTGGAAGATACCCACCGCCATGCCGCCGATCAGGTTGATAAACAGAATCAACAGGCCGGCGATGGCGTCGCCGCGCACGAATTTGCTGGCACCGTCCATCGAACCGTAGAACTCAGCCTCTTGCGCCACTTCCTGGCGGCGCAGCTTGGCCTGGGGCTGGTCGATCAGGCCGGCGTTGAGGTCGGCGTCGATCGCCATCTGCTTGCCGGGCATCGCATCGAGGGTGAAACGCGCGCTCACCTCGGAAATCCGCCCGGCGCCCTTGGTCACCACGACGAAGTTGATGATCATCAAGATCGCGAACACCACGATACCGACCACGTAGTTACCGCCGATCACCACCTCACCGAACGCCTGGATCACCTTACCGGCCGCAGCATGCCCGTCCTGGCCGTGGAGCATCACCACCCGCGTCGACGCCACGTTGAGCGCCAGGCGCATCAGCGTTGCCACCAGCAGGATGGTCGGGAACACGGCGAAGTCCAGCGGACGCAGGGCGTATACGCAGACCAGCAGGACCACAATCGACAGCGCGATGTTGAAGGTAAAGAACACGTCCAGCAGAAACGGCGGGACGGGCAACATCATCATCGCCAGCATGACCAACAGCAACACCGGCACACCCAGATTGCCTCTTCCGAGGTCAGTCAGGTTATTGCGAGCGCTGTTGAATAACTGAGTACGATCCACCGGCTTTCCCCGTTCCTTAAGCAAACTTTTGACGCCTGGAAGCGCCGTAGGACGGGTATTGCAAGAAGCCTTCCAACTTTTGCCCATGCGACAAAAGGCCCACTAAATCGCGGGCCACAGGGCTGCCGGAGGCCGCCGGAGCGACCAGTGACTGAATGCTGGCAATAAGCCGCCTGGCACCGGGCGACGGCAATCGCCCCCGACCTCAGGAGTCGCGCCGCAAATCCGGCGGAATCGGCAGGTCCTTGAGCGGATCCGGGCGTTTGCCCTTGCCCGCACGGTGCTGGCGAATCTGGTAGACGTACGCCAGCACCTGGGCCACTGCCAGGTACAGGCCCGCCGGGATTTCCTCTTCAAGCTCGGTGGAATAGAAGATCGAGCGCGCCAGGGCCGGCGACTCCAGCAGCAATATCTCGTTGGCCACCGCAATCTCGCGGATCTTCAGCGCCAGGAAATCGCTGCCCTTGGCCAGCAGCACCGGCGCCCCGCCCTTCTCCGCGTCGTACTTGAGCGCCACGGCATAGTGGGTCGGGTTGGTAATGACCACGTCGGCATCGGGAATCGCCGCCATCATCCGCCGCTGGGACATCTCGCGCTGCAACTGGCGAATGCGCTGCTTGACCTCAGGCCGACCATCGCTGTCCTTATGCTCGTCACGCACCTCCTGCTTGGTCATCAGCAGTTTCTGGTGGCTCTGATAGAGCTGCACCGGCACATCGACCGCGGCAATCAGGATCAGCCCGCAGGCCATCCACAGAGCGCTCCAGCCCACCAGTTGCAGGCTATGAACAAGCGCCCGCTCCAGAGGTTCGTGGGCAATTTGCAGCAGGTCGTCGATGTCGGCCGAGAGCACCGACAACGCCACAAACAGAACCAAGACGAATTTAGCCAAGGCCTTGAGCAGCTCGATCAGCGCAGTCGAAGAAAACATCCGCTTCAGGCCACTGGCAGGATTCATGCGGCTGAACTTCGGCGCCAGGCTCTTGCCGGCAAACAACCAGCCACCGAGGGAAATCGGACCGATCAGCGCTGCCAGGACCAAGGTCAGCAGCACCGGCTGCACCGCCAAAATCGCGATCTTGCCCGAATGCAGCAGGTAGCGAACCATGGCTCCGGTGTCGAGCACCACTTCGCGCGGCAGGGAAAAGTTCAGGCGCATGATTTCTTGCAGATCCAGCGCCAGGCCACCGCCGTAGACCAGCAGGCCACCAGTGCCGGCCAGCATGATCACCAGGGTATTGAGCTCCTTGGAGCGGGCGATCTCGCCCTTTTCCCTGGAGTCGGTTTTGCGCTTCTCCGTGGGGTCTTCTGTCTTGTCCTGACCGCTCTCGCTTTCCGCCATGGCTAACGCGCCTGTGCCAGACTGCGCAGCAGCTGCAAGGCCTCAACGGCCAGCGGCTGGTACTGATTGAGAATATCGCCGAGGGTGACCCAGAAAATCACCATACCCAGCACCAGGGTCAAGGGAAAACCAATAGAGAAGATGTTCAACTGCGGTGCCGCCCGGGTCATGATGCCAAAGGCGATGTTCACCACCAGCAGCGCAGTGATCGCCGGCAGCACCAGCAACATCGCCGCACCCAGCACCCAGCCGAGCTTGCCCGCCAGCTCCCAGAAATGATTGACCAGCATGCCACTGCCCACCGGCAAGGTGGTGAAGCTCTCGGTCAACACCTCGAACACCACCAGATGACCGTTCATACCCAAGAACAGCAAGGTCACGAGCATGGTCAGGAACTGCCCGATCACTGCCGCCGAAACGCCGTTGGTGGGGTCGACCATCGAGGCGAAGCCCATGCCCATCTGAATCGAAATGATCTGCCCCGCCACCACAAAGGCCTGGAAGAACAGCTGCAGGGAAAACCCCAGCAGCGCGCCGATGATCACCTGCTCGGCAATCATCAACAGCGCGCTCAGGTCCAGCGCATGGACCTCCGGCATTGGCGGCAGCCCCGGCACCACGACCACGGTGATCGCTAGGGCGAAATACGCACGCACACGCCTGGGCACCAGGGTAGTGCCAAAGATCGGCATGGTCATGAGCACGGCGCCGATGCGAAACAGCGGCAGCATGAAGGTCGCGACCCAGGTGCTGATCTGGGTGTCGGTAAGCGCCAGCAAGGACATCGGTCAGCCGATCAACTGCGGAATACTGCCGTACAGCTGCAGGATGTATTCCATAAAGGTCTGCACCAGCCAGGGGCCGGCGACGATCAGCGTGATCAGCATCACGATCAGGCGCGGCAAAAAGCTCAGGGTCTGTTCGTTGATCTGGGTAGCGGCCTGGAACATCGCCACCAGCAGCCCCACCAGCAGACTGGGGACCACCAGCACCGCAACCATCATGGTGGTCAGCCACAGCGCTTCGCGAAACAGGTCTACCGCAACTTCAGGAGTCATTGTGCATTACCCGAAAACAAGGTTTAGACACCACCGAAACTGCTGGCCAAGGTGCCGATGATCAATGCCCAGCCATCCACCAGGACGAACAGCATGATCTTGAACGGCAGGGAAATAATCAGCGGCGAAAGCATCATCATGCCCATGGCCATCAACACACTGGCGACGACCAGGTCGATGATCAGGAACGGGATGAAAATCATGAAACCGATCTGGAACGCGGTCTTCAGTTCCGAGGTGACAAAAGCCGGCACCAGGATGGTCAGCGGCGCCTGGTCGGGGGAGGCAATGTCCGTGCGCTTGGACAGCCGCATAAACAGCTCCAGGTCGCTGCTGCGAGTCTGCGCCAGCATGAAGTCCTTGATCGGCACCTGGGCCTTGGCCACCGCATCCTGGGCCGAGAGCTTCTCCGCAAGGTAAGGCTGCAGCGCATCTTGGTTCACCCGGTCAAATACCGGGGCCATGATGAACATGGTCAAAAACAGCGCCATGCCGGTGAGGATCTGGTTCGACGGCGTCTGCTGCAAGCCTAGGGCCTGACGCAGGATCGAGAAGACGATGATGATCCGAGTGAAGCTGGTCATCAGCATGACGAACGCCGGGATAAAACTCAGCGCAGTCATGATCAGCAGGATTTGCAGGCTGACCGAGTATTCCTGCTGGCCGTTGGCCCCGGTACCCAGGGTAATGGCCGGAATCGACAGCGGATCGGCGGCGAACACCAACGGCGCAGCCAGCATCAGCGCCAGGGTCAAGATGATGCGCAAAGCCATTACTTCTTATCCTTATGATCCTTGCCCAACAGCTCCATCAGGCGCTGGGCAAACTCGGGCGTCGCCTGCTCGGTATTGAGCACCTGTACCGGCTCTTTCATCACGTGCAAGGCGGTGATGCTGCCTGGCGTCAGGCCAAGCAGGATCTGCTCGTTGCCAATCTGCACCAGCAGCAGCCGATCGCGCGGCCCCAGGGCGCGGGAGCCGATCAGGTCGATCACCTGGCCCTTGCCCGCAGGCCCTGCGCGCTGTACACGACGCAGCAACCAGGCGAGGAAGAAAATCAACCCCAGCACCAGCATCAGACCCAGCACCAACTGACTCAACTGCCCGGCCACGCTGCTCCCGCCGACAGGCAGGGGCGCCGCGGTCGACACTACGGGCTCGGCCGCCATGACCATGGCTGGCAGGGCCAGCAACACACCGAGTAACCGTTTCACTTAGCGCAGCTTCTTGATGCGTTCGCTGGGGCTGATCACGTCAGTCAGGCGGATGCCGAACTTCTCGTTGACCACGACCACTTCGCCATGGGCGATCAGGGTGCCATTGACCAGCACGTCCAACGGCTCGCCGGCCAGGCGATCGAGCTCGATCACCGACCCCTGGTTGAGCTGCAACAGGTTGCGAATATTGATGTCGGTGCTGCCCACTTCCATGGAGATCGACACTGGAATATCCAGGATCACGTCCAGGTTCGGGCCTTCCAGGGTCACTGGCTCGTGGTTCTTCGGCACGCTGCCGAACTCTTCCATCGGCAGCCGACCGGGGGCCGCCGCATTGCCAGCATCGGCAGCCAGCAAGGCATCGATATCGTCCTGGCCAGCGTCACCGGTTTCTTCCAGGGCCGCAGCCCACTCATCGGCCAGGGCCTGGTCGTCTTGGGAATTCATATCGTTAGCCATCATTTGTCCTCGGCGGGCAACTCTTCAATCAGAAGCAGTCGTTTAAAAGCAAAAGAGTGAAGCGCCGCTTAACGGCGCCCGATCGGCTCGACCACTTGCAGGGCCAAATTGCCCTTGTGGGAGCCCAGCTTGACCTTGAAGGCCGGCACGCCATTGGCGCGCATGATCATTTCGTCCGGCAACTCAACCGGGATCACATCACCCGGCTGCATGTGCAGAATGTCCCGCAGGCGCAGTTGGCGACGGGCCACGGTGGCACTCAGCGGCACATCGACATCCAGCACGTCTTCACGCAGGGCCTTGCTCCAGCGCTCGTCCTGGTCATCGAGGTCGGACTGGAAGCCGGCGTCGAGCATCTCGCGCACCGGCTCGATCATCGAGTACGGCATGGTCACGTGCAGGTCGCCGCCGCCGCCGTCCAGTTCAATATGGAAGGTCGATACCACAATGGCTTCGCTCGGGCCGACGATGTTGGCCATGGCCGGGTTCACTTCCGAGTTGATGTACTCGAAGTTGACTTCCATGATCGCTTGCCAGGCTTCCTTCAAGTCGATGAAGGCCTGCTCCAGCACCATCCGCACCACACGCAACTCGGTCGGGGTGAACTCACGACCCTCGATCTTGGCGTGACGGCCGTCACCTCCGAAGAAGTTGTCCACCAGCTTGAACACCAGCTTGGCGTCCAGGATGAACAGGGCCGTGCCGCGCAAGGGCTTGATCTTGACCAGGTTGAGGCTGGTAGGCACGTACAGCGAGTGCACGTACTCGCCGAACTTCATGACCTGCACCCCGCCCACCGCCACATCCGCCGAACGGCGCAACATGTTGAACATGCTGATGCGGGTGTAACGGGCAAAACGCTCGTTGATCATTTCCAGGGTCGGCATGCGTCCGCGGACGATGCGATCCTGGCTGGTCAGGTCGTAGCTTTTAATGCTACCGGGCTCGGCAGCGCTATCGGTCTGTACCAGACCATCATCGACACCATGCAACAGCGCATCGATCTCATCCTGGGACAGCAGGTCCTGCACGGCCATGTCGAGTTCCTACTGCAGTACGAAGTTAGTGAAGAGCAACTGTTCGACCACCACTTTGCCGACCTCTTTCTGCGCCACTTCCTGCACGCTGGCGGTGGCCTTCTGGCGCAGCATTTCCTGGCCGATCGGGGTCGCGAGGGTGTCGAAGCTCTGCCCGGAGAACAGCATCACTAAGTTATTGCGGATCACCGGCATATGGACTTTGAGCGCATCCAGATCGGCCTGGTTGCGCGCCAGCAGGGTAATGCTCACCTGCATGTAGCGCTGTCGACCGTTCTGGTTGTAGTTGGCCACGAAGGCCGGCGCCATAGGCTCATAGATCGCCGCCGGCTTGACGTTGCTGGCCGCTTCCGGGGTCGGTGCCGGCTTGCTTTGGGCACTGTGCATGAAGTACCAGGTTGCGCCGATGGACAAGCCGATCGCCAACAACAAAGCGACAACAATCAAGAGGATAAGCTTGAGTTTGCTTTTCCCTGCGGGGGGTTTCTCTGCTGCTTCGCTCTTCGCCATGCCAATAATCCGTCACTATTCGGGTTTTCACAGTTGCACGGCAAGGCAAGAGCAAGTGTTATGCCAGATTTATCAGAACGGTCATTGCCTTGATACACGCCACCCCATCGCCGCTGCCGGCAGCGGGCGCCGGTTGTGATGAAAGACGGTGTACACCGGGCGCATGACGGTGCTCAGACTGGCCAGCGCAGCCTTCGGCAGCAGCTACAACGGTTGTGACATGCAGGAGAGGACGCGGCTCGCGCGGGTCAGGGCGACCCGCGCAGCGCACAACATTGTGCGCTGGACGTCAGGCGTAATAGTCCACAGCGCTAGAGCCGACCACGGACGTGGTGCTGGCGGCGATTTCCGCGATGCCCTGGGGCGTCTCATCATCCATGGCATCCAGGCGACCGCCACTGGCATTGCTGCCGCTGCTGCGGTTCTGGCCTTGCTGAGCCTGCTGCTCCTGGCCCTGCCAGCCACGGGATTGATCGGACACGTTGACGTCAACCTGCCCCATACCCTGCTGGCTGAACATATCCCGCAGGCGATGCATCTGCCCTTCCAGGGCCTCACGCACACCAGCGTGAGCACTCATGAAGCTGACCTGGGTCTGCTGGTCCGGAATCATGTTGACCCGGATATCCAGGCGTCCCAGCTCAGCCGGCTGCAACTGGATCTCCGCCGACTTGAGGTTGGTCGCGGAGAGGTACATGACCCGATTCACCACCTCTTCGGTCCAGCCACTCTGGTGCATGGCCAATGGCTGATTCACTGGAACGGCGTTAGCGGTCTTGGGCGTGGCCGCCTGAGTCAGTGCCGCCAGGCGGTTGGCGAAATCATCGACCCGGGTATCGCTGGATGCGCTTTTCAGGTCTTTGAGACCATCGTCGATCAGGCCACTGAAGGCCTTGTCGCCGCCTTGCTCAGTACTGTCCTTGGAAGATTGCAGGTCAAGCATGCCCGCCATGCCATTGGCGAAATTCTGCGCCGACGTCGGTTCGGCATCGGTTGGCGTTGTCGGCGCGCTTTTAGGTTGGGCCTGGCTGCTCGCCGACACATGCCCACCCTGCTCCATCGCCAGGCGCACGGCCGGCAAGGCATCGAGCGGATCAGCTTCGGGATCGAACGTCGGCTCGGTCGCCACTGCCGGTGCGGCATTGCTCACCACCGCCGCAACCAGGGGCACGACTTCAACCTGAGGTGGCGTGGCGACCGGCGCCGCTTCAGCCACCACTACTGGGGCCACGACTTGCGCCGCTTGCAGCAGGGCCGGGTCGAGGGTCGGATCCACGGGCAACGCATCAACCACCGGCGGATTGCTGGCGTTTGAATCATCGTTGGCGGTATTGCCGTCGCTGGCGGCCTTGTCGGCAGGCAAGGATTTGCCGCTATCGGCAACCGCAGGCCCGGGGGCGGCAGCCTTGTCGCTGGCTACATCCTTCTTGGCGCTCGTGTCCGCACCTTTGTCCCGCGCCGGCTTAAGCGGGCCATCGTTGGCGCCCTGAGCCTTGCTTGGGGACTGCTTGGCGTACACCTGGGCGAAGCTTGAGGCCTTATCCCCGGGCTCAGGAGCGTTCGCCGCAGTATTGGCGGACGCGGCTTGAGTCTTGGCCTGCGTGGCGGCCTGAAGAAGCAGATTGGGGGCAAGTGGCATAACAAGGTCTCCGCTGCACTGGGATCGTAGGTACAGGTAGGAGACAAGACTGCAAAGGTCGAGCCAGCTTTGCCTTACCCCGATAAAATCACTCGCTGCGAAGCGCTCAGCAATGAAAGCGCTGGCGCTCCTGCTCGCACAAACGGCGAACAATGGCGAATTCACCGTCGATTTCGCCGACCAGCTTTTCGATTCCCAAAAGCGACGGCTGTTTGGCGCGCTGCTCCAGCTCATGGCACAACCGCGCCAGTCGAGTCGCGCCCATATTGCTGCTGCTGCCCTTGAAACTGTGGGCAGTGGCGACCAGTTCACCGGCATCGTCGGCACGGCGCAGCACACGCAGGCGCTCCTCGGAATCAAAGAGGAAGGTCTCCAGCAGCACGGGATACTCCTCCTCCATGACCTCCTGCAATGCACTCAACACGTTGTGGTCCAGATGAATCTCAGCCACTTGTTCACTCCCTGATCAAGAATCGACGGATTATGCCTGAGCCTCCCAGGAAAACTCCACGCTGGCACTGCGACCATGGTCCGACCAACTGGCCCGGCTGCTCAGTTGCCGGATCAGGCTCACGCCCCGCCCGGAGAGCCGGCCGCTGTCGTGGGGCCTGGCCAGGACCCGTTCGACATCAAATCCCTTGCCACTGTCTTCGACGCGGATGGTCAGGCAACCGCCGGTCGCCTGCGGAACCACCTGCAGGTGCACCCGGACAAAACCTTCCTGCAACTCGGCCAGGCGCGCGCCGCGCTCACGGTAATAACGGGCAAACCCCTGGGCGTCTCGCTTGAGGCTCGAGTCCAGGCCCAGCACCCCGTGCTCCAGGGCATTGGAATACAACTCAGCCAGCACACTGTAGAGCGCCCCGCTCTGGGCCCGCAGACCATGCACCTCCAACAGCAGTTGCAGCAGGTACGGCAACGGGTTGTAGCGCTTGAGGGTGGCTGCACGAAACTCGAAACTCAGCGACCAGTCCAGCGGACACGACTGGCCGCTGTCGGAATACACCAGACTCGGCGGCCGCCGTTGCGTCGGCTCCAGCAGGCCGACCTCGACCATGCTGACATCGTCGCGCGCCTGGCCGCCGAAATTGGCCAGGGCCTGCTGGATCTCCTCAAACAGGCTGTCGATTTGCCGGTTGGCGGCAAACACCTGCAGCAAACGCTCGGCGCCAAACAATTGATCATCGGCATTTCCGGTGTCGATGACCCCATCGGACAACAGGAACACCCGATCCCCCCGAGCCATGGGCCAGACCTCGGTACGGTCGTCGAAGGCTTCGGCCCCGAGCACCCCCAGGGGCAGATGCCGCGAGACCAGCGGCGTGCGCACCCCGCTCTCCACACAATGCAGGTAGCCATCGGGCATGCCGCCATTCCAGACTTCCACCGCGCGCCGCTGAAAACTCAGGCTGAGCAGGGTCGCACAACAGAACATGTCCACTGGCAGGATGCGCTTGAGCTTGGCATTCATCTCCCGCAGCGTTTCCGCCAGGCCATAGCCCTTGGCCGTCATGCCGTAGAACACTTCGGCCAGGGGCATAGCTCCGACAGCAGCGGGCAAACCGTGACCGGTGAAATCGCCTAGCAGGATATGCATGTCGCCGGCCGGGGTGAAGGCCGCCAGCAGCAGGTCGCCATTGAACAAGGCGTAAGGCGATTGCAGGTAACGGATATTCGGCGCCTCGAGGCAGCCGGAGTGCGCCACCTTGTCGAACACCGCCTTGGCCACCCGCTGCTCGTTGAGCAGGTAGTCGTGGTGGCGGATGATCTGGTCACGCTGTTGCAGCACCGTATCCTGTAGGCGACGTAAGCGATCCATGGCCTTGATCTTGGCCGCCAAAATCACCGGGTTGTAGGGCTTCGCCAGAAAATCGTCACCGCCCGCCTCCAGGCAACGGGCCAGGTCTTCGCTTTCGGTCATCGAGGTCAGGAAAATGATCGGCACCAGCGCTTCACCGGCCAGTTGCTTGATCTGCCGGGCCGCCTCGAAACCGTCCATCACCGGCATGATCGCGTCCATCAACACCAATTGCGGTCGCTCACGCTCGAACAGCGCCACCGCTTCGGCGCCATTGGCGGCGGTCAGCACTTCATGGCCCTGACGGCGGACGATGGTCGACAGCAGCAGCCGATCGGCAGCGCTGTCCTCAGCAATCAATACACACAGCGGCTGCGCCATCGAACGCATATCGATCAACTGATATCGAAGAGTTTGTCGAAGTTGGAGATGGCCAGGATCTTGCGCACATCCGAATTACTGTTGATTACCCGCACATCGGAGTCGTCCCCCCCGGCGTGATCGCGCAGCAGCAACAGCATGCCCAAGGCCGAGCTGTCGAGGTAGGTGGCGTCCTTGAGGTCGACCACAATGGAGTCGGGCTTTTTGTTCAGGCGCTCGTAGGACTCGCGAAACTCCTGATGCCGACCGAAATCGAACCGACCCCTAATGGAGATCGTAAGCGTTTGCCCATCCGGGGACACTTCAGTAACGACTGACATAAGACTGCTTCCTTGTCATTGGCAACGTGCAGAAGGTTTAGCACCCCCAAGGCACATGGACAACCCGCAGCAGCAAAATGCGCGGATCAGTACTGATCTTGACGAGGGAGACGCTGGGAAAGTTCATCGAGCAGTTTCTGCTCGCGCTTGTCTTCCAACTGCCGGGCCTCATCGACATAGCGCTGCACCAGCTTGCGCAGCCCTTCGACCCGGGCATAGGCCTGCTGCCAGGTCTCGCGCGCACGATTGAGGTTGGTCTGGTGCCAAACCAGGCTCTGGCGCTGCTGGGCCACAGCGGTTTCCAGTTGGTTGAGGAAGTGCTGGTAGTTCATCAGCCACTGCCCGGACACCCCGTGACTGCCACGGTCGATCCATTGCTGCTGATATTCGCCACGAAACCGCTCAAGGTCGCCGAGTTTGCTTTCCGCCAGGCGCACCTGGCCCTGAAAGTGCCCCAGGCGCTGGGCGGCGGTGCGTTCGGCGCTTTGCGCCATGTCGACCACCGGCGCCAGGCGCGCGGCGCGGCTGTTAGCCATGGCCTGTCAACCCCCGGGCGCGGGAGCGAAGACCATCTCCAGATGGGTCTCGCTTTCGCCCAGGCTGATGCTGTCGTTCAGGCCCTGGCGCAGGTAAACCACCATCGACGGCTGCAGGGCGATCGCGGTGTCGGTTTCCCGGTCGCCGCCCGGCACATAGGCGCCGACGCTGATCAGGTCACGGGCCTGCTGGTAGCGCGACCACAGCTGTTTGAAGTACTGGGCCCGATTCATGTGTTCGGGGGTCACCACCGCCGGCATGACCCGACTGATGGAGGCTTCGATATCGATTGCCGGGTAATGGCCTTCCTCGGCCAGGCGCCGCGACAGCACGATATGGCCGTCAAGCACGCCCCGCGCCGCGTCGGCGATCGGGTCCTGCTGATCGTCGCCTTCGGACAGCACAGTATAGAACGCGGTGATCGAACCACCGCCCGCCTCGGCATTACCGGCGCGCTCCACCAATTTCGGCAGCTTGGCGAACACCGAAGGTGGATAGCCCTTGGTCGCCGGCGGCTCGCCGATGGCCAGGGCGATTTCCCGCTGGGCCTGGGCGAAACGGGTCAGGGAGTCCATCAGCAACAGGACATTCTTGCCCTTGTCGCGAAAATATTCGGCGATCCGTGTGCAGTACATGGCCGCACGCAGGCGCATCAGCGGTGCATCGTCCGCTGGCGAAGCCACCACCACCGAACGTTTGAGCCCTTCTTCACCGAGAATGTGCTCGATGAACTCCTTGACCTCACGCCCCCGCTCGCCGATCAGCCCGACCACGATAATGTCGGCCTCGGTGAAGCGGGTCATCATGCCCAGCAGCACACTCTTGCCCACGCCGGTACCGGCGAACAGGCCCAGGCGCTGGCCACGGCCGACCGTCAATAAACCGTTGATCGAGCGGATACCCACGTCCAGGGGCTGGCTGATGGGGTCGCGCTTGAGTGGGTTGATGGTCGGCCCATCCATGGGCACCCAGTCTTCGGCCTTCATCCCGCCTTTGCCATCGAGGGCGCGACCGGCGCCGTCAAGCACCCGCCCGAGCATGCTCATGCCCATCGGCAGGCGCCCGGTATCCGCCAAGGGCACCACGCGGGCTCCCGGGGCGATGCCGGCCACGCTGCCCACCGGCATCAGGAACACCTTGGCGCCCGAGAAGCCCATGACTTCGGCCTCGACCTGCACCGGGTGGTAACTGTCGTCGTTGATCACCAGGCAGCGGGTGCCCATGGCGGCGCGCAGGCCCTCGGCTTCTAGGGTCAGGCCGACCATGCGCAACAGGCGCCCTTCGAGAATGGGTTGGCCAGGCAATTCGCTGGCCTCGGCATAACTGCCGAGGCGCTTGCCGAAGCTGGTGCGCTCAAGGCGCATTGGCAGGCTCCGAGCCCGGCTCTGCATCCGGCTCCGTTGGCACCTCTGGCGCGCCCTCGGCGGCGGGCTCAACGTCGGCGAGCGGCGCAGTGGCCGCACCCAGCTCAAGGCTCAGGTCTGCCGGGGCCGGGTGCAGGATTTGTTCGTGCAACTGCTCGTCCAACTTATCCATGATCTTGGCGATACGCGTCTCAATGGTCGCGTCGATCCGACTGTGCTCGGTTTCAACCCGACACCCGCCCGGCAACATGGCTTCGTCCTCGACGATACGCCAGGTTTCCTCATGGCGTTCGCGCAGGCTCTTGACCTGTTCGAAGTCCTGCGGGTTGATGTACAGACGCACATTGCCCACCCCCAGCGGCAGCAGCTTAAGGGCTTCGCGCATGACGTGTTCGATCTGCGTCGAGTCCATCGCCAGCTCGCGCTGGATCACTTGCCGGGCGACATGCTTGACCAAGCCCACCAGGGACTTCTCGATTTGCGCGTCCTGCTCGGCGATAGGCTCGAACAGGTTGCTCATCAGCAGCTCAAGGCTTTGCAGCTTGGCGCTCAGGGCCACGTCGGCTTCTTGGCGGACTTTGAGCGTGGTGCTGTGAAAACCCTCTTTTTCGCCAGTGGCAAAACCTTCGTTGTAGGCTTCCTGACGAATGCTCTCGAGCTCTTCCAGGGTCAGTGGCTGGACTTCATCCAGCGGCACTTCTTCCATCTGCGCCGGCAGTTCTACTTCCGGCTCGGGCTCAGGTTCGGGTTGATGCGGGTCGAAGCTGGGTAGCGACCAGACGTCAAGACCTCTGACGTCCCGGGCGCGAATCAGGTCGCTGGGGGATTCATCACTGCTGGACGACATAAAGCGACCTTAGATCATTTCTTCGCCGCCCTTCCCGCCGAGAACGATTTCTCCGGCTTCGGCCATACGGCGGGCAATGGTGAGGATTTCCTTCTGCGCGGTTTCCACATCGCTGACGCGCACCGGGCCCTTGGCCTCGAGGTCGTCGCGCAACAATTCGGCAGCCCGCTTGGACATGTTCTTGAAGATCTTTTCCTTGACGCCTTCGTCCGAGCCCTTGAGGGCCAGTACCAGCACATCGGAAGACACTTCGCGCAACAGCGCCTGGATTCCACGGTCGTCGACATCGGACAGGTTGTTGAACACGAACATGAGGTCTTCGATCTGACCGGACAGGTCTTCGTCGACTTCGCGAATCGAATCCATCAACTGACCTTCGATCGAGCTGTCGAGGAAGTTCATGATGTCGGCCGCGCGCTTGATACCACCCAAGGTGGTGCGCGAGGCATTGGAGTTGCCGGAGAACTGCTTCTCGAGAATCTGGTTCAACTCTTTCAGGGCTGCCGGCTGCACGGTGTTGAGCGAGGAAACCCGCAAAATAATGTCCAGGCGCGCCTTATGGTCGAAGTTACCCAGCACTTCACCGGCCTGGTCGGGGTCGAGGTACGCCACGACGATGGCCTGGATCTGCGGGTGCTCGTAACGGATCACGTCCGCCACGGCTCGCGGCTCCATCCACTTCAAGCTGTCCAGGCCGCTGGTGTTGCCGCCCAGGAGGATGCGGTCGATGAGGCCGTTGGCCTTGTCTTCGCCCAGTGCCTGGGTGAGCATTTTGCGAACGTAGTCATCGGAACCGACGCCAAGACTGGTCTGATCGCCGACGATGTCGACAAACTCGCTCATCACCTGCTCGACCTGCTCGCGGTGCACGTTGCCCATCTGAGCCATGGCCACACCCACTCGTTGGACCTCTTTGGGCCCCATGTGGCGCAGCACTTGCGCGGCATCGGTAGACCCCAGGGACAGCAGCAGAATCGCGGCTTTGTCGACCCGGGTCAGTTTGGCGGTAGCGACTCGGTTATCACTCATCTGCGTTAATCCACTCTTTCACGACCTGGGCCACACGACCCGGGTCTTCAGCCACCAGACTCTTGATCGCGTTCAATTGAGCGTCATAGCCTTCGCTCGGGCTAGGCAGCAGAATGCTTTGCGGACCGCCGAGACTGACACGGTCGTTGGCCAACTCGCCATCCAGACCGCCCATGCCACCCAGCTCGACGTCGCCACCCAGGCCTGCCAATTGCTTGCCTTTGCCGCCGCCGGTGATGTTGTTGAGCACCGGACGCAGGACACCGAACACCAACAACAGGATAAAGAGTACGCCCAGCACCTGTTTGACGATGTCCCAGAACCATGGCTGCGAGTAGAACGGAATATCGGCAATCACTTCAGCGCGTTCGGCCGAGAACGGCACATTGATCACGCTGACGCTGTCACCACGACTCGCGTCGAAGCCCACCGCGTCCTGCACCAGACGCGTGAAGCGCGCCAATTCATCGGCGCTCCATGGCGCACGGCTGGTTTCGCCGTTGGCAGCGTTGACCTTGACCTGATCGTCGACCACGACAGCGACCGACAGGCGATTGAGGCGACCCTGCTGTTGCTTGGTGTGGCTGATGGAACGGTCAAGTTCGAAGTTCTTAGTCGACTGTTGACGCTTGTCGGCCGGGTACGGTGCCAGCATCGGCTGGCCCGTGGCCGGATCCATGATCTGTTGACCGTTGGCGTCGAGCAGCGGCTGGCCTGGCTGCACCATGCCGGCCGAGGCGGTAGCGCCACCGGTGGTTTGCGGCGCCGAAGCCGGCGACGGCGGCTGGTTGCTTAAGGCCCCCGGCACACCTTGCGGACCATTGCTGGCGGTACGTTGTTCGTTGACCGACTGCTCGCTGCGCAACGCAGGCTGGTCCGGGTTGAACTGTTCGGAGGTCGATTCGACCGCACTGAAATCCACATCAGCGGACACTTCAGCCTTGTAGCGATCGTTACCCAGCACCGGCTGCAGGATGTTGTGCACCCGCTGCGTCAGCATGCTTTCCATGCGGCGGCTGTAATCGAATTGCTTGCCGGCCATGGTCAGTTCGGAGTTTTCCGCGAGATCGGAGAGCAGGTTGCCCTTCTGGTCGACCACGGTGATCTGCGACTTGCTCAACTCAGGAACGCTGGTGGCCACCAGGTTGATGATCGCCAGCACCTGACCAGGCTCCAGGGAGCGACCGGAATACAGTTCGACCAGTACCGATGCGCTGGGCTTGCGTTCGTCGCGCACAAACACCGAGCTTTTCGGAATTGCCAAGTGCACTCGGGCGCCCTTGACGTTGTTCAGACTGGAAATGGTCCGTGCCAGTTCGCCTTCCAGGCCGCGACGATAACGGGTCGCTTCCATGAACTGGCTGGTACCCAGACCCTGTTCCTTATCGAGGATTTCAAAACCGATATTGCCGTCGCCCGGAGCCACGCCGGCAGCGGCCAGTTTCAGGCGCGCACGAGACAGGTCTTCGGATTTGACCAGCAAAGCCCCGGAGTTGGGCTCGACGGTGTAGGGGATGTCAGCGGAAGCCAGGGTGTCCATCACCTGCTTGGCATCCATGCCGGCAAGGCTGCCGTACAACGGACGGTAATCGGGCTGCTGAGACCACAGCACCACGGCAAAACCAATCGCCACGCTCGCCGCCAGACCGACCAGAAGGCCTACCTGACGCAGCATGGTCATCTCGGAAAGGTTTTCCAGAAAAGACAGCCCGAACAACGGCGGTTTGCCGTCTATCGGGGTGGCCTTGGCCGGTACGTTATCGGCGACTGCTTCTGCCATGACTCAATCTCGTCCTTAAACCGGCATCTGCATGATGTCTTGGTACGCCTGAACCAGCTTGTTGCGCACCTGGGTCAACGCCTGGAACGACACACTGGCTTTCTGTGAGGAAATCATCACATCCGTCAGATCAACGCCGCTCTTGCCAATCTCGAAGGCACTGGCCAACTGACTGGAAGCCTGCTGGGTATCGCTGACTTTGTTCACTGCTTGCCCGAGCATATCGGAGAAGCTGCTGCCGCTGATTTGTGGCACAGCGGCCGATTTTGGCTGAGACATGGCGTCCATTTGCATGGCCCGCATGTCCAACATCAATCGATTAAATTCAATACCCTGGCTCATGCTCTACTCTCTCCGACGACCCGCAATTTTTTGACACTCACTCAGCGGTTAGTGAGGTGTTAGCAACAAGGGTGCCAGCTCCATGGCCAGGCCAAACAAAAGCCCATCCCGGGCTTAGTGTGAAACGATTCATGTTGCAAACAGATAGGCCTCGACATCCATTCCCGCATCTCGCATCTGCGCCAACTTGTAGCGCAGCGTGCGCGGACTGATGCCCAGGCGCTCGGCCGCTTCTTTGCGGCGCCCGCGCTCGGAGCGCAAGGTGTCGATGATCATCTGGAACTCGCGACGCCGCAGGTCATCCCCCAGCCCACCCGCCGATTCCCCCGCCTCGCCCTCTTTCACCAGCAACCGCTCCGCAGCCTGGGCCCGGGGCGCCAGCGACGGCAACGGGGCACAGGCCACGGGGCCGACAAGGCAAAAGTCCTGGGGTTGAATCAGGCCGCCCTGCTGCAGGATCAGCGCACGCTGTATGGCGTTGTCCAGCTCACGCACATTGCCCGGCCATGGGTAGCCGATCAGGCAGGCCTGGGCCTCGGGGGACAGGCGCGCCGCGGTGTGTTTCATTTTATTGACGTGCTTGGCCAGCAAACGCTCGGCCAGCGGCAGGATATCGGCGGTGCGCTCGCGCAGCGGGCGCCAAGCCAGGGGAAACACCGACAGTCGGTAGTAAAGGTCCTCACGAAAACGCCCGGCCGCCACTTCCGCCGCCAGATCGCGGTTGGTGGTGGCCACCACGCGAATATCCAGGGTGATGGGCTTGCGCCCACCCACCCGCTCCACTTCCCGCTCCTGCAACACCCGCAGCAACTTGGCCTGCAGGCCCATAGGCATTTCGGAAATCTCATCGAGCAGAATCGTGCCGCCATCTGCCTGCTCGAACTTGCCGGGTTGCGCAGCAATGGCCCCGGTAAACGAACCCTTCTCGTGACCGAACAAGGTCGCTTCAAGCATGTTGTCGGGAATTGCCGCACAGTTGATGGCGATAAACGGCTGGCTGGCACGACCGGAATGCTGGTGGATGTAACGCGCCAACACCTCCTTGCCGGTGCCCGACTCGCCGGAAATCAACACCGTCGAATCACTTCTGGCGACCCGCGCCGCCAACTCCAGTAACTGCGCACTGGCGGGCTCGAACGCCACCGGCCCCTCGCCTTCCGGAGCCCCCAGGCAACCCAGGGCATGACGCGCCACCAGATCGAGCAGGGCTTTGGGCTCGAAGGGCTTGACCAGGTAATCGGCGGCGCCTTGGCGCATGGCATCCACCGCACGCTCAACGGCACCGTGAGCGGTCATCAACAGCACCGGCAACTGCGGCTGGCGTGAGCGCAACACATTCAGCAACTGATGACCGTCCATGCCTGGCATATTGACGTCACTGACCACCAGGTTGAACGACTCGCTGGCCACCGCGTCCAGCGCCTCTTCGGCACTGCCCACCGCCTTGTAGTCGTGACCGGCCAGCAGCAACGTGTCCGCCAGGGCCTCGCGCAGAGCACGATCGTCTTCAACCAGTAACACCTTGATCGCCATGAGCTTCACTCCGTTGCGTGAGCGCTGGAAAACAACGGCAAAGTCACCAGCGCACAGGTTCCACGCCCCGAACGCGAGCGCAGCTGCAATTCTCCCTGATGGGCACGGGCCACCGCCTTGACCACTGTCAGGCCGAGGCCGGTTCCATTGGCCTTGGTGGTGAAAAACGGCTCGCCGAGGCGCGCTAGCACCGCATCGTCGATACCGCTGCCGCTGTCACTGACGCACAGGCGCAACGTGTTATCGCGGGTATAGAGATGCACCTTGAGCCGTGCCTGGCCGGCACTGGCCTGAATCGCATTTTCAATCAGATTGAGCACGGCGCCGACCAAGGTGTCGCGATTGCACAGCAACTCGCCTGCATGGCTGTCGCACTGCCAGCGCACTGGCACGTCCTGGACCTGGGTCAAGGCGGCGGCCTGCAGCGACTGCAACAAGGATTTGGGGGTAATGCGATCGGTCAGCGGCAGCTCGCCTCGGGCGAACACCAACATGTCGCGCACCTGGTGCTCCAACTCGTGCAAACGCTCCTTCAGGCGCCCGGCAAAACGCTGCTGGGTCGCCAGCGGCAACTCCTGCTCGGTCAAATGACTGGCGTACAGCAAAGCGGCCGATAAAGGCGTACGAATCTGATGAGCCAGGGAGGCGACCATGCGCCCCAGGGAAGACAGGCGTTCATGGCGCGCCAATTGATCTTGCAGGTGACGGGTTTCAGTCAGGTCGTTGAGCAGCACCAACTGCCCCGGCTCAGCATCCAGCGAGCGTGTAGCAATCGACAAGCGGCGCCCGTCCTTGAGGGAGATTTCATGACCGTCGTCTTCGCGGGGAGAAAAGCAGCGGCCAATGACATGGCGCCACAACTGCCCTTCGAGCGGCAAGCCGAGCAATTCGCAAGCAGCGGGGTTGGCTTCACGAACCATGCCCTGGCCGTCGATGACGATGACGCCACCGGGCAACAGATCGAGGAGGTTTTGCAGGCGATTGGCCAGGCGTTCTTTTTCCGCCAGCTCCTGCATGCGCTGGGCGCTGACCACTGCCAACTCACCCTTGAGCTCGGTCACCCGCGCTTCAAGCATGCTGTAGGAGTCGGTCAGTTGGCTCGACATCTGGTTGAACAAGGCAAACGCCTGCTCAAGGCCAAGCCGGCTTGCCTGCTCTACGGACGACGATTGCCCCGGAGCGTCAGGGACAGGAGACATCTGGGCGGCTTGGGGCATCGTGCTCTCTCGCTTGGCTGACCGTCAGTTAAACGGAACGTTGCAAGAGACTTAGCAATACCCGTGCCTAAAAAAAACATCAATCATTTCAATGAGTTGAAAAACAGGCGTCAATCATCTGCCTGTTCATCACCCTCGCGACGGCTCATACCGTACTTGCGCATCTTTTCCACCAGGGTGGTGCGACGAATACGCAAGCGCTCGGCAGCGCGCGCAACAATGCCATTGGCATCGTCCAGCGCCTGCTGAATCAAGCCCTGCTCAAGGCTACCTAGGTAGTCTTTCAGGTCCAGGCCTTCAGGCGGCAACATGGCGGTGGACGCGAAGTCCGGCGCGTGACCATTGATCGCCACACGCTCTTCCAGGTCGCTGCGCAGGCTATCGACCAGATGCTCGTCCTCGTCATCGACGTAGCGGAACTTCTTCGGCAACTCGACCACGCCGATGACCCCATAGGGGTGCATGATCGCCATGCGCTCCACCAGGTTGGCCAGCTCACGAACGTTGCCCGGCCAGCCATGGCGGCACAGCGACATGATGGCCGCGGAATTGAAACGGATCGACCCGCGCTTTTCATGCTCCATACGCGAGATGAGCTCGTTCATCAGCAACGGAATGTCCTCGACGCGCTCGCGCAGCGGGGCCATTTCGATCGGGAATACGTTCAGGCGGTAGTACAGGTCTTCGCGGAAGCTGCCGACCTCGATCATGCTTTCGAGGTTTTTGTGGGTCGCCGCGATGATGCGCACATCGACGCTCTGGGTCTTGTTGCTGCCCACACGCTCGAAGGTGCGCTCCTGCAAGACCCGCAGCAGCTTGACCTGCATTGGCAGAGGCATATCGCCAATTTCGTCGAGGAACAGCGTGCCGCCGTTAGCCAACTCGAAACGACCGGCACGGCTGGTGATGGCCCCGGTAAAGGCGCCCTTCTCATGGCCAAACAATTCGCTTTCGAGCAGCTCCGCAGGAATCGCCCCACAATTAACCGGCACAAACGGCGCGTCGCGGCGCTTGGAGTGATAGTGCAGGTTACGCGCCACCACTTCCTTACCCGTGCCGGATTCACCCAGGATCAGCACACTGGCGTCGGTGTCAGCCACCTGCTGCATCATCTGCCGCACATGCTGGATCGCGCGACTGGTACCGACCAGGCTGCGAAACAAGTTCGGCTCGCGATGACGACCGCGCTCGCGGGCCTGATCGTACATCTCACGATAGACCTGGGCACGGTGCAAGGAGTCGAGCAGTTTGCTGTAGCTGGGGGGCATTTCGAGGGTCGAAAGCACTCGCCGACGCAGATCTTCAGGCAGGTCAATGGAAGAATTATCGCCCATTAACAAAACTGGAAGGAACTCATCCCAGGTTGAGAGTGTCTTTAACAAGCCCAAAAGCGCTCCAGGAGCACTCACCGTCCCGATCAGTACGCAAATGACTTCACGACTTGATGACAAAGAGCCGACAGCCTGCTGCCAGTCATGGCTGCCGCAGGGTAAATTTTCTTCGCCGAGAAAATTTAAAATTACCGCCAGGTCGCGGCGGCGGACGCTATCGTCATCGATCAGCAGAATTTTGGTTTCACGCCACATGCAATAGCAACTTCCCTAGTCAACTCAATGCCCAGAATGAGGGGCAAGCTAGACGCTTGTAGGCATTATCTGCCCTATAAGACGTCTGAAATCTAAAAACAGCACTAGTTAAGTCAAAAAAGCGTGCACAGTCAAATTTATGGCGCGCCAGATTCGGATTAACTCAACATTAACCGAACAGATGGTAAACCTTTGCCGCGCTCTGTGCTTGATGGATCTGCGACATCTCGTCGACAATCGCTTGGCGCTCACCGCTCGCCGCCTCCAGCAATTGCTTGTAGACCCCAAGCAACTCCTCAAGATTATTGCGCAACGCCGCCTCGTCCACCGAAGCTTCACTCAAGACGTCTTCCATGCAGGAACGGCACGCCAGGTCCAACTCACCAATGGCTTCCCAATTACGCTCGGCCAGGGCACCGACCAGGGCGTCACGGGTGTGTTCGATTCGCTGCAATACAAGACTCATGGCGACCTCCTTAAAACTGCGGACCAGGCTCGGCGATGGCATCCCAGCCATCTTTGACCGTGCGGAGCAAACCTGCGACCTCATCGAGAATCCGGGGATCGCTTTTCACGTTGGCTTCTGCCAGACGCTTCATCATGTAGGTGTAGAGGTTATCCAACTCACCCAGGCTCTCGAGCGAGTTCTCCAGATCCAGACCCTCGCGCAAGCCACCGACAATACCAATGGCTTTACTGATCAAAATGCCCTTGTTGGGAATATCCTTACGCTCCAGGGCACCTTTGGCCTGAGCGATACGGTCAAGGCCGCCCTGCATCAGCATCTGCACCAAGCGGTGAGGGCTGGCTTCGGAGGTCTGCGCCTGAGCACCAATTTTCTGATATTGGCGAAGGGCTAACATTGGATTCATGCTCTACCTCATGCAAATTCTGTGGTTCGTATAATCAGTGTATCGACAACGCGTCAAAAATCTTTAGAACCGAAACACAAAAGCCCGGAACACCAAATGGCGCTGCCGGGCTTTTGGCACTAGCGGCTATCAGCCTTTCTGCTGGGCATTCATCGCTTCAAACATCGAGGTGATGTTGCTCGCAGTGGCCTTGAGCTTGCCAACCAAAGTATCCATATCGTTGTACTTTTTTGTCAGTACGGCCGTCAGGGATTCAATACGACGGTCCAGAGCCAATTGATCGTTGGCTAGCTTGGTCTTGGTCTTGGTCAGAGCATCACTGCGCGTGGTCAGAATACCCCCCGTTTCAGTGTAAGGCGTGATGGCCTTGGTCATCCGGCTCATCAGGCCATTGTCACCCGAGAACAGGGTTTGCACTTCACCACCTAGCTTCTTGTCGTTCATCGCAGCATCGAACTTGGTGGTATTGAAGTTCAAAGCACCAGTTTTCTGGTCAGTCGTGATACCCAGCTGCGAAAGTACGGTCAGCCTGTCGCCGTTACCCGTCTCAGCCAGGGGACCACGCATTGCCGCGAGAATAGAACGCGGCAATGCATCCCCCGTCAGAGCAGCAGCAATGGTCGGATTACCATCATCATCAAGCGAAGGCTTCGTCAGCGAGGTAATAGCGTTGGCGACAGCGTTATAGGCATCAACGAACTTCTGCACCGAGGCTTTCAAGCCGTCGTTGTTCGGACTAACCACAACCCGTGTCTCGCCTTTAGCGAATAAGGTCATGGACAATCCGGAGACCGTTTTATCCAACTTATTGGAGGCGCTGGTAATTGGCATGCCGTCAATGCTGAATTTCGCATCCTGAGCCAGACCACCGACAGAGCCCGACGAAGCACCCGAAGCTGCAGTCGTATCGTTAGGTGCAGTACCATCCATCACCTTCGTCCCATCAACCTCCAACCCAGCAATCCCGCTGAGGGAAATATCGGAACCGGCGCCGGTATTCGACGAACTTACAACCAGTCGCGACCCAAAACTATCGGTCACAATGTTGGCACTCAGCCCACTGAATTGATACTTGTTGTTAATCGACTTAGCCACCGACTCAAGAGTCGAGCCATCCGGCACATCAAGATTGAAGGTTTTGGCGGTATCGCTGCTGGAAGCGCCCGTGGATATGACCAGGGTACCTTTAGGAACAGCAGTGGTTGGACCAGTGCCGAATGCCGCCGTTGCAATCTTAGAACCGGTAGCAATCTGATCGACCTTGATGTTGTAAACACCATTGATCGCCGTATTGCTTGCCGTCGCAGACAGGACTTTTGTATCGGAGGGGGTTGCCACGAAGCCGGTGAACTGAGGCTCTGTGGTATTACCCAGTGTCGCGAGCGTTGTCTGAAAAGTCGCAAGCAGCGATTTGATGGTACCGATACCAGAGATCGAGGCGGTATTGGCAGTGGTGCCACGGTCAATCTGCCCTTGCTTGGCCGCTTTGTCAGCGTTGACCAGCGCCTTGACGATTGCACCGGTGTCCAGACCAGAGCCTAAACCCGTGCCTGGTAGAATTGGACTTGCCATGAGGAACTCCCTTTTAGTGTCTCGCCGGTCTTTTGACCACTACAACGCCCAAAAGAACATAGCAACAAAATTTGTGCCCGCTGTCAGACTCGAGCGCTGAACAGCAGACTGCTTGCGTCATTCAAGCTATTGGCCAATTTCAGGACTTCTTCGTTGGGGATCTGACGGATCACCTCACCGGAGTCACTGGCTATGACTTTGACGACGACTTTACCTGAGGGTTCATCAATCGAGAACTCCAGGTTTCGCTTGACCGACTGCACAAACTTTTCAATTTCCTGAACGGCCATTTTAAGCTTGTCTCGCTCGCTGGTCGTATCTTTTGCTTCATCCTTGACCGTTGCCGCAACCGCAGCAGCGGCTTGAGGCTTCTCCGCCACGGGCTCAGCAACAGGCGTTGCAGGCTTCGCAGCAGGATAAGACAAGTTCAGCTTGACGCTCATATCCATGTCCATCACCTCTTGAACTAAAAAAGCGAGAGAGTGCGACTAGCGCACTCCCCCGCCTAAAACGCATCAGCTATTACTGAAGCAGTTTCAGTACAGCGGATGGCAGTTGGTTGGCCTGAGCCAGAACTGCGGTGGAAGCTTGTTGCAGAGTTTGTTGCTTGGTCAGCTGTGCGGTTTCAGCAGCGAAGTCGGTATCTTGTACGCGACCCAGTGCAGCACTGGCGTTTTCGTTGATGTTCTGCAGGTTGGAGATGGTGCTGGTCAGACGGTTTTGTGCAGCACCCAGGTCAGCACGGCTGGAGTTGATAGTCTTCAGTGCCGAGTCGATTGCGCCAACAGCAGCAGAGAAGTTAGTTTCAGCTACAGCGCTGGACGAACCGGCGATAGTGATACCAGAGGTGATACCCAGGCTAACGGCGTCAAACTTAGCAGTCAGGTCCAGAGTGATCTGGTTGGAGCTACCAGTGTTGGAACCCACCTGGAAAGTCATGGTGCTGGCGGAACCGTCGAGCAGGTTCTTGCCGTTCAGGTTGGTGGAAGCAGAGATACGAGTCAGCTCGGCGCTCATCTGCGAGAACTCTTTGTTCAGAGCATCACGGTCGTCGGAGCTGTTGCTGTCGTTTCGCGACTGGACGGCCAGTTCACGCATACGTTGCAGAATGTTGGTTTGTTCCTGCATCGCGCCTTCAGCGGTCTGGGCGATGGAGATACCGTCGTTGGCGTTTTTGATCGCCATGGTCTGACCGCGGATCTGCGAAGTCATACGGGTTGCGATTTGCAGGCCGGCGGCGTCGTCTTTGGCGCTGTTGATTTTCAGGCCGGAAGACAGGCGAGTCATCGAAGTCGACAGAGCATCGGAAGCCTTGTTCAGGTTTTTCTGAACGTTCAACGATGTGACGTTAGTGTTTACTGTTAAAGCCATGACGAATTCCTCGTTGGTTGGGTACTGCGGCTTCCGGCCCTGGCAACCGCCGGGTGTGGCCTAGAGAACCTTCGTAATAGTTATCGTCGCCATAGCAGGTTGCTTGAGGGCTTTTTTGAAAAAAATTACTAGCACACGGCCATCCCCAATAAAACAAGGGGTTAGCCACGCAGCCACGCTGAAAAATGACGTCAAAAAAGCCGCTGCAAAAAGGGTGAAGCAAAAAAAGCGCCACCGGCGGAGCCAGCAGCGCTATATCACCCGTGATGGATAGTCAGGCGCGGTAAATGATCGCCGAACCCCACGACAAGCCAACGCCGAATCCACTGAGGGCTACGCGTTTCCAGCTTGAGGTCAATACGTGTTTTTCCAGCAACAAAGGAATGCTGGATGAGACGGTGTTACCTGTCTCGACCATATCCTTGATGAATTTCTCGGGCTCGCCTTCAAAGCGACGAGCAACGGCATCGACAATAGCCGCACTGCCCTGGTGAATACAGAAGGCATCGATGTCGCTGGTTGTCAGCGACGACTCATCCAGCAGCTCGTGCAAGTGCGCAGGCACCTTCAGCAGGGCGAAGTTGAACACCTGTCTGCCGTTCATAAAGAACACCCCGTCACTGACCTTCAGGTGCGGCGCACCGGAACCATCAGTCCCGAACTTGGCCTTACCCAACTGCCAGGGCGCATCGTCAGCCATCCAAGTTGCGGTGGCCGCATCACCGAAGAGCATGGTGGTGTTGCGGTCTTCCGGGTCGACGATTTTCGAATACGGATCGGCGGTCACCAGCAGGCCGTTCTTCAGGCCTGCTGCCTCCATAAAGCCTTTGAGGGCATAGATACCATAGACATACCCCGAACAGCCCAGGGAAATATCAAAAGCGGCAACGTGCGTCGGCAAGCCGAGTTTGTCCTGAACGATCGCCGCGGTGTGGGGCAAGCCCTCTTCATCGCCGTTCTGCGTCACCACGATCAACACGTCGATCGACTCGCGCTTGAGATCCGGATTATTGGCGAACAAAGCATTGACTGCTTCAACACACAGGTCGGAAGTTTCCTGATCGGCATCTTTGCGCGGCAGGAACGCCGAACCGATCTTGCCCAGAATGAACTCTTCATCCTTGGCGAATTTGGCACCCTGAGCGTAGTTATCCACACCAGCGGTCGGCACGTAACTCGCTATGCTTTTTATGCCAATCATCATGGCTTCCCGATCATAAACAGCGACTAGGTTCACCCCGAAAAGGTCAGGGTGCATCAAAATGGTTGATTTCCCGGAACGGACTCAACGCCCGCGCCCAGGAACACAATACAGTGAAGATGCACTTTATGACCTATGCGTCACGCCGATAAGCACATGAATGCAAATTTTCTCATTCTGCGGCACCCGTTGAGTCAGTCTGGTAGCCAGATGCTACGCCAGGCCAGCAAGTTTTCGCCCTCGAGCATCCAATCACGAAGAACAACACTTTTCAGGGTGTCGCCCTCTTGTGCAGTTGCTTCAAGATCAGAAACATGCATTCGAATGGCGTCGAGCCATTCTTGCGGACGATTGCTCACCCATGCAACCGGCAACGCTACATCGCTCCGAGCGCCAAGCACATCACTGCAAATGACCGGTACGCCGCAAGCGCCATACTCCAGTAGACGCTCATTACCCCTGCACTCATTAAACATCCCAAGCTGGAGAGGTGACACCGCCACGTCCAGATTCAGGCTGGCGAGCAATGTCGGATAACCGTTAGCGGGTACCGCGTTGTGAATTTCATGCGCATAAGGCCGCAGGCTGCCCGGGCAATAGCCGACAAACACCCACTCGACCTGGGCCGCCAGCGCTTTGACCACATCAGTGATTAGCACCAGATCGCGAGCCTGTTCCGCAGAGCCCACCCATCCCACACGCGGTCTGGCGCCGGCCTGACGCGCCCCTTGCTTGCCTGCCCACCAATCGCTTGGCAGACGGCTTGGCATCACCCTTATATCGTCATGCCAGCCAGCGAAGGCTTCTGCCAGAGCCGGCGTTGCTACAACGAAGCGATCAACATGCACAAGCCCGCTTCGCAATGCACCGAAGACGTCCTCCGACAGTTCGTGCCGATGAATGCTGTCGAGCGGCAATTCGGGCAGATAGTCACTCAAGTCGAAAACCTTGAAGGCTCGGGAAAAAGTGCTGATGCGGCGCATGGCTTGCAATCGCTCGTCGCTCAGCTCGCGCTGCATCACGATGACGTCCGGGTTGTAGCGCTCCAATGCAGGTACGCTCATCATCCCGGACAGCAGCTCTCCTGCGATGAAACCCTGCTCTCGCATGGCGTTGAACGGCTCGATCATTCTGTAATGGGCACTGTCGTCCAGATTGCCAGGGTGAACCAGCACTGAAGGTTGCGCACGCGAGCCCTGCAAAGGGTGCCAAGCCAGATTGCGATCATCGAGTCGGAAACAACTCCCCTCGTGCAACGACATCCCGGCATTGTAAGCCGGGTCGCGCGCGAGCACCGGCAACCAGCGGGAATACAAGGCGTCTTCTTCCTCTACCGAAGGTTGCGGCACCTCTGGAGTACCCATCAGCAATTGCACATGCGGTGTCCAGACATTCATATAACCCGCCTGTTGCAATTTCAGGCACAGGTCAACCGCCTTCCAGCGCTCCATCAGCGGACTCTCGTCAAATCCGCCAGCCTCAAGAAACAGAGAACGCCGAATCATCAGACACTCATCACTGAGCGCTGAGTAATCCTGATCGACCTGAAGTCGCTGCATGTAGCCAACACTTTGATGGGCGTGACCATGGAACGCACGCCCCACCGAACCACCCACACCGAGTAGCAGGCCCGCATGATGAATTTTGCCCTGCGCCGACAGCAGTTTGCCACTTACGGCCCCCACCTCCGGTCGCTGGGCATGGTTGAGCAATTGCGGGAGCCAGTCCCTGGCAAGGATCCCCGCCCCTGCACCCAGCCAAAGCAGGATGTCGCCGCGCGCCATCGTGACCGCGTCGTTGTACAACGGCGCCAGCGCCTGGTTGGGAGCAAAGCGTTCGACACGCAGTCGATCACCACCGACTTGCTCGATCATCGCCAACCAGTTTTGAACCTCGACATCCTCGATGCCTGGATCAAGCAGCAAGACTTCGTAGTAGGGGTAATCAGTGTTCTCAAGAACTGTTTCAACACACCGCTGAAACTCGGCCAAGCGCCCTTCGAGATGCACCAAAATGCTGACGAGTGGTTGCTGCAAATGCCCGTAATTCACGCGATAGCCACCACCAAGGTGCTCCAGCGGCAGTACCTCGGCCTGTGTATAACCGCGCGCCAGAAGGTGACTCTCGATCACCGCACGCTCATCGACACTGTCTCGCAACGTCCTGGCTTCACTGATCAACAGTGGCTCGCAGACATGTCCGACACTCGCAGTACCCTGCTCGCAGATCAGACGCAATTGGTATTCCAGTTCGAACGCCTGCCCAAATCCCGGTGCAAAACCGCCGAGCTCGAGCAATGTGGAACGACGATAAAACCAGTGGCGACTCAAGTTCGCCGGAAAACTCAGCAGCAGATCCAGATTCAGATCCGGACGCAGCACGATGTCCAGTGCGCCATCGGACATTCGCATCGTTTCATCGGCAAAGAACGCCTGCTGTTCTTCTTTGGCATCGGCCAGGCTCATTGCGGTGACGGGCAGCCCCGCAGACGAGAACTCTACACCGGCTTCAGCCAATACGAACCAGTCGAAATCACTCGTTTCAAGCAACCGATTGATGGACGCGACGTCCTGCCTGGGTTCCCAGGATACGACGTGCACATTTCCACCGGCACTCACTTCAGACGTGGCGCCCAACACCACCACGCGCAGTCCTGCGGCAAACCAGTCCAGGCGTTCCAGACTTGCCATCGTGCGTGACAGGCAATCGTTGCCCATGCGGTCGGCCAGCACGATTACACCCACCACCGACCTATCGGCCTCGGCCGCCCTCTCAGTCATCAACCGTTGCTGTGTCTCGCTGCATACTCGGGTATCCAACCACTGAGAAACGACCCGGTTTCCGGACTTGGCTTTATAGCCACGGGCTGCTACCTGGGTCACTTCGATGAAGTGATCCAGCGCGGACCAGAATTTCGCCTGGTGCTCAAGCTGAGTCTGGCGTACCAACGGCAGGGTTTCACGAGCGCGCGCTATACGCTCCGGTGTATTGCCCCAAGCCGTCCCATAGTTCTTGTTTTCAAACTCGGACAATTGCCCTGGCGCATACTGTCCCGGCAACACGATGCCAATGCATCCGCAAAGCGCCGCTTCGGCGGCTAGTCCTGAGCGCTCGGCGAGATAAAAATATTCACACTGCTGAAAAAGGTCAGCCAGGCCTTCCCATGAATCCGGAAATTCGGCAGTGACTTCTGTCGCATCGGGTGGCAGAAATCCAGGCTCGATCTTCGCTCGCCCTTCCCGCCCCTGATAATAACAAACCTTCCCCGGTATGCGCTTATCTGGATGCACGGGAGGGCAAAAAATACTCAGGTCAATCGGTGGCAAGTGCAGTACGTTTTCTTCCGGAATGCCTGGCTGAAGCAGCCCTCGGGAGTAAGCAAACTGCAAATCATCCGGATCATAGACACCGCTGCCCCCCAGGTACCCCGGCTGATTCAACAGGTAACGAACCACCACGCCAGCCTCAAGTGGATTGCCGTCGATTATCTCCGGATAAACCGCAATCGGTTCCAGCCCCTGAGACCGGTGCAACGCCCTGACCTCAGTGGTCAAACACGACGTCATCAAATCCGGATTGAGCACGTTCGCGACGACGTAGGCTTCGTACCCTGATCGATTCAGGGCGTCGCACAACATGTGCAATACGCGAATGCCGGCAGAGTTGCGACGGTAATTGGGCGTATAGATGTAGTACGGCTGTGGGCGTCTGGAAAACAGTTCACGTATCGACATTTACTTCTCGTCAAATAGGGTGGGGCAAGTAGCCGGGCTGTTGATCTTCAGGCCGCAGACATTCAAGTTCGAATCTTTACCGAGCTTTCCGAGCCCAATCCGCCATGCTATCGATGGACACATTCAGGGACGTCCACACATCCAGCCCGAGGCCCTTGGCTCGACTGATGTCCGGCACATAGAACGAACGACCGACATCATTGGATTGCCCCAGAATTTTCACCGGTTTGTGCGGCGCAATACGGGCAACCACTCGCTTGGCCAGGTCTGCAATGCTGATCGCCTCGTCAGAGCCCACGTTGTAGGCGACACCGGACTCGCCACGTGTCAGCAAGGTCAATAACCAGACCGCAAGATCTGCGCCATGCAGATAACTGCGAATGGCCTGGCCGCTGGAGTTGATCACGATCTCGTCGCCATAGAGGGCATCGCGCACGAAGTTGCCAATGGCAAAATGTCCGTCCATCGACAGTCCTGGCCCGGAAAAGGCAAAGCACCGAGTCATCACGACATCGATCCCATGACGCTGCGCATACAGGGCGCCCAGCATTTCCTGCGCACGCTTGCCCTCGGCATATGCACTGGCAACCGCATTGCTTGCACAAGCACCGCGGTAGGATTCGTGGACACCGGCCGATACAGGCAGGCTTCCATATTGGGCTCCCGAACCAGTCAACAAAACACGCGTATTGGCGCTGCGTGCGGCAAGCTCGAACACCCGTCGCGCACCATCGACGAGGGTATTGAACAACTCAAGCGGCTGGGCGTCGGCCGCTGCGGAAGTGTCGGTGGCGGCGTGAAGAATGAAGTCGGGGGTACGCCCCGGCAGTTCCTTCAGGTCGCGGATATCGCCCGAGAACCAGTCGATCCATTCACACCCGCGATACTCGGGCTGCGCAGCCAAAAAGCGCGATGGGTTACGAGACGTGGCGGTCACGGTGATTGCGGCGCCCTGACAATTGAGCTCGCCGACCAATGACAATAACCAGCGGCCGAAAAAACCTGTGCATCCCGTCAGTAGCAGATGGCGGCCAGCCAATTCGTCAAACAAGTTCAATTGCGCCAGAACTAGCTGCAGGCTGGCTGGCATTGCAATCCCTGCGACATTAGAATTAGAAGAAATGTTCATAGTCGCCTTCAGAAAACTGACCTTGAGGACTCTCGGTAATCCGATTCCTGCATGGGGTAGTCAGCCAGCGTCACGTCCTGCTTGGGCGCCTGCCAGTTGCCATAAACGAATGTGAGATAACCAGGCACATCATGGGGAGTGTAAAACTGCCTCTCGAGAAACCTTAGGGTATCTGCCTGACGGAAATGCACCTGCGGCGCAATAAAAGCAGGGCCGGAGGCTTTGGTTATCGACATGCTATTTTCGAAAACACGACGAATGAAGCCCACCTCAAACGGGATGATGACGTCATGCCCAACCGCGTTTTCGAAGGTCACCGAAACCCCGTTCACCCAGTCGTCCGACTTGAGAATATTGATTTCAAAACACACGCCTTCCGGGTGCGGTAGTCGGGATTTGAAATCAGACAAATGCTCAATGAACAGTGGGAAATCGTCGTCATTGATCGAGAAATCGACATCGTCATCCCACGCAATCAAGTCCCCATCACGCTTCGCTCCCAGCAACGTACCGAAATCCAGCAATATGGGAATGTCGAACGCTTCGCTAAGGTCAGCGACGCGCTGGATCACGTCCACCGCCAGCGCTTTGGTGAAGGTATGGGAAAACGGCTTGGCTCCATTGTTGACAGCCAACATGCTTTTGGGAGGGAGAATGATCTTCTCCTGGGGAACACCCAACTCTTGCAACTGAGCAGTAATGCTCTCCCACCATCCAGTGCTGATCACCACTAGATCATAATCCACCGCCTGCAACCCCGAAGGCAGGATAACGGGCACCTGCCCCACGAAAGTGCCTTCTTTCAGCGGATCATTATCAGCAAACGCAACGACGTTCAGCTCGGGAAATCGGCCAAACATCAATCGTGCCACTCGACCGGCGCCAAACAGAACCAAACGTTTTTGTTTCAGTTGTTCGGGAATCATGTTCACCCCTTCACCGCGACGCAACGACCGACAAGAGCATCTTCATCACGGTATTTTGCAAAGCCGCGTCCCTGTATCTGGTAGGCGATGGAAAAGCCTGCGCCCTGCAATGTATCGATCAAGGCATCATGATCAATGTAGCGACGGTAGTGCTGACCAAATTTTTTCTCGCCGGTCTCATCTTCCTTGGTCCTGTATTCCAAAAAGACCAGGCTTCCGGCCGGAAGAGAGTTTTCAAGCATGTCAAAAAATGTTTTTTGAACTTCGGCGTCGATCGCATGCAAGAAAAAACGCGCGTATACGGCAATACGATTTTTTCCTTGCAGGAAGTCCTGAAGATATTCCGTACTGCCCTGAGCGTTACTCAACAAGTATCGAACCTGGGTACTTTTTGTCCGTCTCTGGCACAAGGCGATGGCTTCACTGGACGCATCAAAGGCCAGCACCTGATAGCCATTCAGGGCAAAAAACTCACTGTCTCGCCCATTCCCGCAGCCAAATTCGACAATGGCATCCACGCCAATGAACTCACCTGCCGAAAACACTGAGAACTGAGAAGGCAATTGCGGTGCCGATGTATCCTGGCGGCTGTAAAAGCCGTTCCAGTACTCCAGGCGATCAGCATTAGCGAGGTTGGAACTCATTGACATACATCCCTTCGAATTCTTCTTAAATCAACCGTGAAGTTTTTCTCACGAGCCGGAGGATCAGTAAAAATAAAGCGTGGTGTCGTCGATAATGTCCGAGTAATGGCGAACACCAACATTGTAATCGTCACGAATCGAAAGAACGGTATCGATCAACTTCCACAAGTCATCGCTGCGATGATAGGCACACACACACAACTTCGGCCGCTCACGCTGTATGACCTGGCGGGCGCCACGAAGTGCGCCCTGCTCAGCGCCTTCAATATCGAGTTTGATCAAGCTAACTCGCGAGGACACGATCTGATCCAGCGGGATGCCAGGAACATGCCCGGAAGACGTCGGCGACTGTTCTGCAGACAACGCTCCGAGAATATCGCAGCTGTTGGATTCGGGAGCCGAAAGTTGGCACTCAAACTCGGTCATGGCTGCCTGCAGAACCTTCACTTCAGCGCGCCCCTGGAACCGGGTCTGGCATTCGAGAAACGCCAATTGCTCGGGCTCGAACAGGCAGGCACTTTCTACCAGGCCGAAGCGCGACTCGATTTTGGTCAAGGTATCGCCGTTGTAGGCCCCCGCATCAACATACTGCCGAAGGTCCGTGCCGGTGATGAATTCGGGCTCGAGATACTCATCCATAAAGTCCGAACGCACGGCTGAATCAACATGGCCCAAGTCCAGGCGCATGGTGATCAAACCATCGAACACTTTTCGTGATTGCTCGTCTTCAAGGCACAGGAACGCCGATATGAAGGCCAAACGGTCATCAGCGACTTTTGACTGGTAATTGCGAAAGCTGGATTCCGTAATATAGGGCGAGTCTATCGCAGCAAGAAACTGCTGCATCGTCATGAAATTGCTCCAGCCTTTGCCTTCCAGATCGCGCTGAATGACCGCGCTGTAGCGACCGCTGCCCAGAACAATCAGTGCATTGCCTGGAAGGCTGGCAAGGTCAAAAGACTGCACCGCAATACCGTCGATCGTTGTACCGTGCTTGCTTACATCGTTGTCGAAGAACGCCTCAACACGCCCACCGCGCTTGGCAAACAGACGCGCCAGCAGCACTCCCACCTGATGGGCACCAAAGATGTAGACCGGCGCATCGAGTTGCCTTTCTAGGGCGCCATACGAAAAGTCGGACGCTTGAATGGACAGTAACCGAGCCATACCGGGATAGTCACCGAGCCTCTTTAAAACACTCAACTGATGGCGCGAGCGCAACACCACTTCCTGTTCAGCAGCAAGGCTGGCTTTTGGATCGAAACGAAACGCCAGAGCCGAGGATCGTTCACCAAGCGTAATTACGCACTGGTAGGAGTGCCCCGCGGTCAGCTCTTCACTTTTAAGCAAGTCGGCATTTTCATGGTTACGCATGCGTCGCTACTCCGTTACGCCGTTCAAAATGGTTGGGCGCGTCCGCTCGTTCATCAATGGAGAACGCCGCCCAGCTGATGTTGAGCCGGCCCCGGTAGCTCGATTTTTCGATCTGGCTCATCGACTTACCTCAGGAGTATTCACTGCATACAAACGGGTTTGAAAAGGACTGCGTGCATGACTCCCCGGACAAAACCGGCGGCTCGTCTGATCGTCCTGCACGCGGGACGGCGTCACCATGTGCTGCGCCCACCGTCAACAACCAGGTTGGCACCATTCATGTAACTTGATGCGTCGGAACAGAGAAATGCCAGCGCCCCGCGATACTCATCGACTTCGGCCATGCGCCCCAATGGGATCAGTTGGGTCAGCTTGCCGAGGAAAACATCGTTCTGCCCGGCGTACACACCACCCGGCGACAGCGCGTTGCATCGCACGCCTTGCTCGCACCAGTAGGTCGCCAGGTACTTGGTCAGCCCGATCAGGCCATGCTTAACCACCGAGTAAGTCACCGGCTTGACCGGCTGCTCATCCGCAGCCTTGCCCTCAACTTGATACAGCCGCTGATCAGGCGCAATGACCCCCAGGTCCGAAGCGATATTGACGATCACACCGTGGCCCTGCGCAGCCATGTGTGGACCGAAGACCTTCGCGCAATTGAAAGCACCACCAAGACCCACATCGAGGTCGAGGCGCCACTGTTCCCACGGAAAATTTTCCAGCCGCGAGAACTCCTTGCCGTCATTACCTTCGACTTTCGGGTTACGCGCCGCGTTGTTGATCAGAATGTCGACCCTGCCATGCTTCGCCAGCACTGCGCTGCAGGCGGCACCCACCGCGTCCACATCGGTGATGTCGACCGTCAGGCAGAGCGGCTCAACACCGCGTTCATCCTGTAGCCGCGCTTTGTTGCTTTCCAGGGCCTGAGCATTGATGTCTAGCAACACAGCAATTCCACCGAGATCAGCGATCGTCACTGCATGCTGATAGCCCAGCATCCCGCCACCACCGGTAATGACGGCGACTCGGCCGTTCAGGTAGAACAGGTTGGCCGTTGTGTTATTCATGATCTCAGTTGTCCTCCGTCGACCACGTGCGTGGCCCCTGTAATGAAGTTCGCCAGCGGCGACGCCAGATAGGCTGCCAGCCGTGCGACGTCACCTGGTGTACCCAGGCAACCCAAGGCGACATCTCTCGCCAGCATCGACTCGACCGCAGCACGGTCCTGCTTGAGCTTGCGGTCCCACACGGAGCCTTCGAAGAGAATGTTTCCCGGCGCGATGCTGTTGATGCGCACACCCTGGCGCCCGAACACCCGCGCCGAATTGCGCACGTAGCTTTCCAGCGCGGCCTTGGCAGCGGCGTACGGGACAGGGCAGCCGAGTGCCTCGATGCCACAGATGGAAGAAATGCAGATGACATTGCCTCGGCTGGCCACCAGTGCCTCGGTAGCCGCCCATACAGCGTTGGTCGTTGAATGCAGATTGATGTCTAGCACGCGCTGCCATTCACTCGGATGTTCCTGACCGGGAGCTACGGAGGTACCGCTGCCGACATTGCACACCAGGATGTCGAGCCGGCCGTGAACCGCGATGACCTCCCCGATCATGGCCTGACAGGCCGCCGGATCGCGGGCGTCGGCCAGCACCGAATGCGTACCGGCCAACTGCGCCTGGGCGGCGCGCAAGCGCTCTGGATCACGGCCATTAAGGACGACCTTGCAGCCTTCGTCAGCCAGCTGTCGGGCAATCGCCAGACCAATCCCAGCAGAAGAACCAGTGACCAGCGCAACCTTGCCGCCAAGCTCAAGATTCATGGGTGTTCCACCACGCCAGGGTCATATCTCGATAGCGAGCGACCGCACCCGCATGATCGTCGTCTTCGGCGCGCGCCGTCTGCAGAATGAAGTGTCCGGTATAGCCCGCCTTGTGCAGTGCGGCGAACACTTGCGCAAAGTCGGCATTGCCCGAACCCAGCGGCACGGTGGTGCCGCCAAGCAGGCGATCCTTGACGTGCACGTTGTCGATCCGCGAGCCATAAGCGGCGATTTCTTCCGCTGCGCGGTAGCCCAGAGCAGCACTGTTGCCGATGTCGTAGTTGATACCGAAGGCATCTTCGGGAAAGCGGGCAATGAATTGCGCCAGACGCTCGGCAGGAAAATCGGACTCGAAGACGATTTTCAAACCACCCTCGACAAGGCGCTTGCGCAGGGGCAACAGGCCTTCGAGTAATGCAGCTTCTTCGTCCGGACTGGTCAGCGAACCATTGTCGACCAGAGGAATCAGCACATAACCGATGCCAACGTTCTGGGCAGCATCAAGAATCGCGTTCAGGTCTTTCAACAGGCTGGCACGTTCTGCACCCTCGGTCTTGTAGAAAGGCGCCTGCATGAAGCAATCGCCGGTCAGCGACAGGACGCGCACACCGTGTGCCTGGCTCAGTTGGCCAATACGCTCGCGCCCGGCCTCGGTCATCAGCGGGTTTTCATAAAGCCGCTCCTGGTCCAGAGTCCATTCCATCAACCGCACGTCGAGGCGTTGCGCAGCCTCGAACTCCAACGCCCAGTCGCGCCACGGAAATGCCTGGATCTTTCCATCCACCCGATCGCAGAGGCGGCCTTGCATGAATCCGATGTCCATCACAACCCCTTCGCGGACCAGCCGCCATCGACATGCAGGTCTGTGCCAGTGACATAGCTACCGGCCCGCGAGGCGAGGAACACCGCTGCACCAGCCAACTCCTCGACCTGGCCCCAACGACCGAGCATCGTGCGCCCGGCGCGAGCCGCATTCAGCTCAGGATTGTTGTAGCTGCCCTGAGTCATCGCGGTATGCACGTAGCCCGGCACGATGTTATTGACCCGAATACCCTGGCCGCCGAGGTCGAGCGCCAGCGCACGCGTCATCGCCGCCAGCCCGCCCTTGGAAGCGACGTAACCGGGGTTGCCGGGAAAACCCAGCCCAGCGCCGATGCTGGTGACATTGATGATCGAGCCTTGCCCGTTGCGTTGCAGATGCGGCACAGCAGCGAGGCAACAGCCGTAGGCCGCTGTCAGGTTCAGTTCCAAGGTGCGCTTGAAGCTGGTCATCGCATCGCGTTCCACGCCACTTGGTAAGGTGATACCTGCCGCATTGACCAGAATATCGAAACGACCATGGCGCTCGGCGATCTCGGCCAACAACGCCGTCACGGCAGCAGTCTCACGCACATCGCACTCTCGATACTCGAAGGCACCAGGCGTCTGCGTTTCAGCCGAACGGCCAATGCCGTAGACGATGGCACCCGCCTCGCCCAGGCCATTGGCGATGGCCGCGCCGATCCCGCGAGACGCACCGGTGACCAGCGCCACCTGACCATCCAGCCGGAAGGTATCAAGTACTTTCATGTTCGTGCTCATTGCGCGTCCAGCGGCCAGTTCTTGGCGAACTCGTCCCGCGGAAGGAAGGGATACAGATCTTCCAGGGTACCGGATTCAGGATTGCCTTGGGCGTTGATACGGGTCATCACTCGCGGAATGCGCGGCTCTTCCACTTGCACCATCACCTCGCAGACCACCGGCCCCTCGCGGTCGAGCACTTCGCGCAGACGTGCATCGAGGTCGGCATGCCCCTCGATCAAGGCATAGCCAACACCATACGCTTCGGCCAATTGACGCAGATTCGGCAATTGCAAGCCACTTTCGGCGTCGGCCCCCACCAGCAGTTTGAAGTGCGCGCTCTGGGAGGTGCGAATGGACGCGTAACCCTGGTTATTGACCACGAAGCACTTTACCGGCAAGCGCTGTGCAGCCAAGGTCGCAAGCTCTTGCACGTTCATCTGCAGGCCGCCATCGCCCTCCACGCAGATCGTCTGCCGACGCCCCGAGGCCAGGCAGGCACCGATGGCAGATGGCACACCGAAGCCCATGGAACCTGTTCCGCGGTTGTGGAAGCAGCGCTGGTGTTTCTTGATCCGCAGATTCAGCAGGAACAACTCAGCGGCGAACCCCGAACTGCAAGGTGCAATGACATCGCCCTCACCGAGCAGCTCGGACAGTCGGTCGGTGAAGTGGTACATGCTAACACCCAGGGTGTCATCGGCATGCTCGGGTTGCAGCAGCGGATAACGTTGGCGCCAGTCAGCGATCTGCGCAAGCCATGCGGAGTATTCCGGCAGAGGGTTCGCCGCGATGCCAGCGACCAGAGCCTCGATGAATGGCTTCACGTCAGCCACCACCGGAACCTCGATCGGCATCTGCAATTTAGCGATTTCCGCGGCATCGATATCGACCACGACCTTCTTCGCATGCGGAGCGAAATGCGCATGGTTGTACGCCGTCAGCGCCATGTCCAAGCGCGAACCCAGCACGATCAGCAAGTCGCAGTTCTGCAGCGTGAAGTTCGACCAGCGCGGCGCGATAGAGCCCGGACGGCCGCCGTACAGAGGATGATCGTCCTCTATCACATCCATGGCCAGCCAGGTCGGCATGATCGGCACGCCAGCGCCTTCGACCAACGCGTTGAAGGCATCGATAGCGCCAGCCATGCGAATGCCACTGCCGGCGATGATGCCTGGACGCTTGGCGGACTTGAGCAGCTCAAGGGTCCGGGCGACCGCCGAACTGATGTCCAGTGCGGCAATAGGCGCTGGCAGCTTGGCCCGACGCAATGTCGACGGGTCGATTTGTGCGGCTTGCACGTCAAGTGGCACGTCGAACCAGACGGGTCCGCGGCGACCGTTCAAGGCTGCATATTCCAACTCATCGAAAACTTCAGCGACCGCTTCAGGATCGGTCAACGTCACCGCGCGCTTGGTGATCGACGACACGATGGTCACGATATCCGCTTCCTGAACACCCAGCATGCGCAAACCGGTACCTTCCTTCAAATCGGCGGTTTTGACCTGGCCGGAAATAAAGAACACCGGCGTGGAATCCAGCCAGGCACCGAGGATCGCGGTCACGGCATTGGTGGCGCCCGGCCCGCATGTGGTCATGCAGGCGCTGGGGCCGCCCGTGAGTTTGCCTGCCGCTTCGGCAGCGATCCCGGCGGCTTGCTCGTGCAGGCAGAGGATCGGCTCCAAGTCAGGATGCCGTCCCAGGGCATCGTTCAAATGCATGGCGCCACCACCTGGCAGGAAATACACCTGCTTGATGCCTAGTTCCGCCAGTCGATTCATGATGTAGTCAGCTACACGCATTGTGGTACCCATCGTTCAAACCCCAGTTCGCCGAGCGCGCGGCTCAATTCAATTGATTCAGAAAATCCAGCGCCGACCAGAACCCGGCACCGTGATCCTTGTGGCCTTGCCACACTTCGGGAATAAAGCTCACCTGCGGGTACGCCTTGAGCTGCGCCCAGGTCGCCGGCCAGTCCACATCACCGGTGCCCATCAGCACGCCCTCGCCGTTGCTGCCTTTGGCGTCGGCCACGTGTAAGTGCGCGGAGTACGGCAGCAGCAGTTTCAGCGCTGCCTGGAAGTCCAGTTCAAAGTGGAAGCAGGCCATTTGCAAGTGCGAGAGGTCCAGGCACAAGCGCAGCTTTAGGGCTTTAGCCTGTTCAGCCAGCTCGTCGGGCATCATGAAAATGTTCTGGTGACGCTGACCGCCGAAGTGCCACGGGAACGGCGCCATGTTTTGCGGGATCAGCTCGGTGCGACCGAAGTCGACCTGCGCGCAGGACTCCTGGAAGCGGCGGTACAACTCGGCACGCTGACTGATCGGGAACGGCTCATCTGCCGAGAAGCCGCCGATGTTGGCGACGATCAGCAGCGAGTCGGCGTTCGGGAAAAACTCGGCGATTTGCAGGGTGGCGTCGACCACCCGTTGCAGGTTGGCGATCGAGCGCTGGCGGTAGTCCAGGTCATCGGCCACCAGGTCCAGCAACTCGCTGTTCTCGAACAGCTCCGGGGCATGCACCACCAGCCGCGAACACTCGACCTGGCGCAGATACGCCTGGGGCGCCACGCTCAGGTCGCGGTAGGACAAATGGAATTCGAACAGGTCCGGTTTGATCCACTGCTCGTATTGCAGGAAATCGTGATACCGCACCGGCACGCCCCACAGAATCGGCATGGCGAACTCACGGCGCACTTCGGCTTGCTCGGACAGGTCGCTGTCGAACAGGAAGTCACCTTGCGGGATGGCGCGACCGGCCTTTTTGCCAAGCAGATCGGCCAAGCGATACGGCGGCAAACCCTGGCCCGGGCTGGCCACGCGCAGCATGCTTTGTTCGAACACTTCACCGGGCTCGATGGCCCGGGCGGCGATCACGCTCTTGCCGAGGTTCTCGCGGTTGAGCAATTCGCCCTGGCTGGCGTGACGACCGGGTCCGGTCCACGGCAATGCCTTCTCGACCTGACGAATGCCTTCGACCAGTTGACGGAATTCCTCCGGCTCGAGGCTGGCGAGGTGGTCCGGTCCTTCCATGCCGCGGTCGAGGGTGATGTGACGCTCGATCAGCTTGGCACCCAAGGCAACAGCGGCAATGCTGATCGCGGTGCCACGCTCGTGGCCGGAGTAACCGATCAGGCCGTGCAGCTCGCGCAGGCGCGCCAGATAACCGAGCTGGATGTCGGTTTCCGGCGCCGGGTAAGTGCTATTGCAATGCAGCAGCGCGAAGGGCACGCCCAAGCCGTTCAACTGTTCGATCGCGCGGACGATTTCGTGCTCAAGCGACATGCCGGTGGACAGGATCAGCGGCTTGCCGAGCTGTGCAGCCTTGGCGATCAGGTACGGATTGCACAGGTCGGCCGAAGCGATTTTCAGTGCCGGCACGTCGAAATCGGCGAGCACTTCAACGCTTGGTTCATCCCACGGTGTGCAGATGTAGCTGATGCCTTTTTCCGCGCAGTACCGACGGATTTGCAGGTGTTCATCGACGCTCAATTCAACCTTGTCGAGCAAATCCTGGATGTACTCGACGCCCAGGTCCTCGGCGCGCGAACCATCGGCTTTGCGGCGATACAGCGCTTCACGGTTGCGCAGTTGAAACTTCACGCAATTGGCGCCAGATTCGATCGAGGCATCCACCAGTTGTTTGGCCAGCTCTACCGAGCCGTTGTGGTTGTTGCCCACTTCGGCGATGACAAAAGTGTGGTCGCCACCGATGACTACGCCATCGATGCTGAAGGTTTGCGTGTTCATTGAATTTTGGTCCGCCAGGAAGTGACACCGTTGGATTCGAAACGGAAATCAGTGGTTCGGCAGCCAAGCTCGCGGACCTTGGAGGTCACGGCCTGGCGATGCTGGGGCTGCACGAAGAACAGGAAGAAGCCCCCGCCTCCGGCGCCAAGTAATTTGCCGCCAAGTGCACCGGCGCCCAGCGCACTGTCATAAATCTGGTCGAGTACGCCATCGCTGACGGCGCAAGAAAACTGACGCTTGAGCATCCAGCCCTGATGCAGGCAACGGCCAAAATCATGCAGCTCGCCGCGAATCAGGTGGTGATGCATATGACGGCACAGCGCCACGCTTTCGGTGATCAGCAGGCCTTGAGCATCTTTGCTGATCATCTCTTCGCGTTGTTGCTCATGCAGCTTGCCGGAGTCGTGCGAAATGCGCGTGTCACAGAGCACCAGGCACTCTTCAAGCTCGTTGCAGATCGAGCCTTCCAGGCGAATCGGATGCACCAGGTTTCGACCTTCCTTGAACTCGATCAGATTGAAGCCGCCGAAGGCCGACGCATACTGATCCTGCCAGCCACCCGCAATGCCGAAACACAGGCGTTCGGCCTGGAATGCCAGTTCAGCCACTTCATAGGTGCTCCAGCGATCACGACGCAATTCGTTGAACGCTGCGATGACCGCCGTAGTGACCGCCGAAGAACCGCCGAGCCCGGAGCCCACGGGAAAGTCGGAACGGATGTACAAGTCCAGCCCATAGGTGGGCTGGATCACCGAGACGATGGTCGCCAGCAAACCTCTGTTACCATGCGCGAGCAGGTCGGCGATGGAATCGTAATGCTCCTCGGTACCGAGGTCTTCCGAGAAGATCTGAATGACGCTGTCGGTACGTGGAATCAACGTGGCATGGGAGTACAGGCCGACCGTGCAACTGAGCACCGCGGCAGGGTTTTCCACGAAGTAATACGTGAGGTCGGAACCGCCCCCGCTGAAACTCATGCGCACCGGTGCACGGGCTCGTGCCAGCACCGGCACTTCCTGATTGGCCGCAAGACGCGCGGGTGTGGCCACATCGACCAGAAAGCCATCGACATCGACGACCGGTATTGCGTTATAGCTCAGATCGAAAATCTTGAGCATTTCCTCGCGAGCTGCGCCGAGCTTCACCGAGCGGTAATCGGTGTTCATGCACTCGGTGACCGGCACTGTCGTCGCGCCACCTTGCAGCAGGTAGCGACGCAGGTCTCCGTTGGTCAACACGCCAGCCAGACGTCGCTCGTCATCCACCACAAACACGATTTGCAGCGCACCCGACTCGATGCACTCAACAGCATCGAGAATGGTCTGGTGGGTATAAATTGTCTGGTTCTTTACCAACTGATTCATGCGCTCACGACCTCTTGAAAACCGGACTTGAAGGCACTTAACGAATCTGGTGTACCGATATCAATGAACGGTCCTGAATATTCGCCAACCTGCAGCGACTGACGGGCAATCAACTGCGGCAAGATATCCCGCTCCATCGAACAGGCCTGCAACGCAAAACCGTCCAATGAATCAACAGCAAAACCGTAGACGCCAGCGTTCACCAGGCCGGGCCCGGAAACGCCTTTCTCGTTCAACGCCAGCAACTGCGAATTGTCCGAGCAACTCAGGCTACCGTAACGCGAACGGTCCTCGACCTTGACCCCAACCAGCACATCCTTCGCAGTGCTCATTGCTAAACGGTAGGCCAACTGATCGAGCCAGGTGTCGGCGTTGAGCACCAGATAACGGCCGCACGGCCGCACTTCGCGCAGTGCTTGCAAGACCGCACCGCCCGTGCCCATCGGTTGATCTTCGACAACCAGGTCAAGCGCCAGGCCGGATTCGGCGGACAGTTGCGGCAACAGCTCAGCCAACTGATCAGCCCTATAATGCGCACACAGCACGGCTTCGCTGATACCGGCCTGTTTCAACTGCGCCAGCACCAGCGTGAGGAAAGGCCGGCCATGAATATCGACCACGGCTTTTTGCGACCCCTGGAGCACGGAGCTCAAACGAGTGCCGAAACCGCCACAAAGGATGTAGGCGCGCATCAGCGGGCCAGCCCAAAAAAATGCTCCAGGCAACGTGCTGCGTGACCGAGGTGTTCTTCACCAAGGCCAGGCCACACGCCGATCCAGAACGTATCGTTCATGATTTTGTCAGTGACCGTCAGTTCGCCACTGATGCGGTAGTTGCGACCAAGCATGTACGGCTGGCGCACAAGATTGCCGGCAAACAACAGACGCGTACCTACGCCCTGGCTGTCTAGGTACTGCAGCAACTCAACACGCTTGATGCCGCAACCATCGCGCAGGGTCACCGGAAAGCCGAACCACGACGGATCGCTGTTGGTCGTGGCTTCGGGCAGGATCAGGTAGTCGGCGCAGTTCGCCAGGCGTTCGCTGAGCCAGCGGAAATTGCGTTTACGCGCCTCGGTGAAGTCCTCCAGCCGGTCCATCTGCGCCAAAGCACAAGCGGCCTGCATGTCAGTAATTTTTAGGTTATAGCCAAGGTGCGAATAGGTGTACTTGTGGTCGTAACCTTCTGGTAGCTGCCCCATCTGCTTGCAGAAGCGTTGCTTGCAGGTGTTGTCCTGGCCGGGCGCGCAGTAGCAGTCGCGGCCCCAGTCACGGAAGGATTCCATAACGCGACTGAGCAGCGGGCTATTGGTAAACACCGCACCGCCCTCGCCCATGGTGATGTGATGCGCTGGATAAAAACTGAGGGTGCCGATGTCGCCGAAGGTACCGACCAGTTGTCCCTCGTAAGTCGAACCGAGGGCGTCGCAGCAATCCTCGATCAGCCACAGTTTGTATTTGTCGCACAGTGCGCGAATGACCTTCAGGTCATAAGGATTACCCAAAGTGTGCGCCAGCATGATCGCCTTGGTTTTCGGGCCAATGGCGGCTTCAATCTTGCTCGGATCAATGTTGTAGTGCGGCAGTTCGATATCGACGAACACCGGCACCGCACCGAATTGCAGAATCGGGTTGACCGTAGTCGGGAAACCCGCCGCAACACCAATCACTTCGTCACCCGGCTTGATCGCGCGATCACCCAGACGTGGCGAGGTGAGTGCGGAAAACGCAATCAAATTGGCCGACGAGCCAGAGTTGGTGGTCAGCACGCAGCGTCGCCCCAGGTATTTGGCCAGACGCTTTTCAAACGCATCGTTGAAGCGTCCGGTAGTCAACCAACCGTCCAGCACCGCTTCGGTCATCGTTTGCAGTTCACCTGCGCCGATCACCTTGCCCGCTGGCGGCACTGGGCTCTGGCCGGCCACAAAAACTTTAGGTGCCAGTTCCAGCTGCGCATAACGCCCAACCAACTCGACAATTTGTTGGCGCAACTGCTGCGCAGTAGTTTCACTCATGAGTATCGCCTTGATAATCCGCGATCTGCTTGCGGGTAAAGGTGTGCATGTCTTCGCCTTGTTGCCAAGCGAGGTTCCAGGCAAGGGTGCGTTCGAGGGTAGCCGGCAACGACCATCGGGGCTTCCAGCCCAGTTCCGTCTGCGCCTTATGTGAGTCAAGAGCAAGCAGACCGGCTTCATGGGGCTGAACCTGGCTATCGACTGACCAGCTCACGGGACCAGGCCACAGCTCAGCGAGCTGACCAACAATGGTTTCCACGGTGGCGACGTTGTCGCTATCAGGACCAAAGTTCCAAGCGTCCGCATACTTCTCCCGGCCTTCGAACAATGCCTGGGCCAGCATCAAGTAGCCCATCAGAGGCTCAAGCGCGTGCTGCCAGGGACGCGTCGCTTGGGGATAACGCAAAATCACTTCTTCGTTGTTTTGCCACGCGCGAAAAATATCTGGGATCAGCCTCTCCGGCGACCAGTCGCCACCACCAATGACATTTCCAGCCCGCGCAGTCGCCAATGCGGTCCCGCAAGCCTGCAGGAACGAGTCGCGGTAAGAGGCGCAGATCAGTTCGACGCACGCTTTACTGTTGCTGTAAGGGTCAAACCCACCCAGGGCGTCGTACTCACGATAAGGCAACACCCATTCGCGATTTTCGTAGCACTTATCAGTGGTGACCACCACCACCGCGCCCACACCGGGACAATGCCGCACCGCCTCCAGCACATTGACCGTGCCCATCACATTGATCGAATAGGTTTCGGCGGGCGTGCGGTACGACTCACGCACCAGCGGCTGAGCTGCAAGATGAAACACCACGTCTGGCTGGAACGCCTGCACGGCCTGAGTCAGTGCCGCGACATCACGAATATCGGCCAGATGTCCTGCTACCCGCCCCTCAAGACCTGCAACGTGCCACAAAGCCGGAGTCGTTGCGGCAGGCAAGGCAAAGCCGAGCACCTGCGCGCCCATCTGTTGCAGCCACACTGCCAGCCAGCCGCCTTTAAAGCCCGTGTGCCCGGTTAGAAAAACCTTTTTCCCCACCCAGAAATCGTTCAACGCCACAGCTTCCATTCTGCGTGACCGCTATTCCAACGATCCTCGAGAAATACTCGGTCGCGCAAGGTGTCCATGGGCTGCCAGAAACCACGGTGTAGGTGGCTCATCAATTGCCCCTGACGAGCCAGATTGCGCATGGGCTCATATTCCCAGGTCGTGGCGTCATCCTCGATATAATCGAGGGCCGCCGGCTCCAGGACAAAGAAACCGCCATTGATCCAGCCCCCATCGCCCTGGGGTTTTTCCTGAAAACCACGCACACAAGCCCCCTCAAGCTCCATGGCCCCAAAGCGTCCGGGCGGCTGAACGGTGGTCACAGTGGCGAGTTTGCCGTGATGGCGGTGAAACTCAATCAGTTCGGGAATGTTGACATTGGAGACGCCATCGCCATAGGTAAAACAAAACGCCTCATCGCCCAAGTACTCACGTACACGCTTCAAGCGTCCACCAGTACCTGTAGTTTCACCCGTGTCGACTAACGTCACTCGCCAGGGCTCGGCATGACGCTGATGGATGTGCATGCTGTTTTCAGCCATGTCGAATGTCACATCGGACATGTGCAGGAAGTAGTTAGCGAAATACTCCTTGATGATGTAGCCCTTGTAGCCAAGGCAGATCACAAAGTCGTTGATGCCGTAATGAGAGTAGATTTTCATGATGTGCCAGATGATTGGCTTGCCACCAATTTCAATCATCGGCTTGGGCTTAAGGTGCGACTCCTCACTGATGCGAGTTCCCAATCCCCCAGCCAGAATTACTGCCTTCATGTGCTTCTCTCAAGTGTGAATAGCATCGACTTCATTGAGCGGCTACCGCAGCGTCAAGGACGCCAATAATTCGGCGCATGCGCCTGTTAATAGGTCGCACACACTGGAAAGCAATATTGGTGCCATCAAAAAAAAGCATGAGGAGCCCAGGCGGCGCGGGTTATGGCCTTCTGCAAAAATGCAAAAGGCCCACCGCGAGGTGAGCCTTTTGGCATGCAGCAAAGCCTTCTGTCAGGCCTTGGCCTAGCCGATCAAGGCAGACCAAGGGCTGTTGACCAATGGCGCAAGCGTGAAGCCAGCACCATTGACCAGAAGGTTGCGGTTGTGGAAACGATCCTGCTGAAACGCCTGAGGCCACTTCTCGCGCAACGCCAGAAACGCTGCCGGCGACTGCGCCAGCACACCTGAATGAATCACCAGCACGTGTGGCGTCCAAACCGTAAGGTAACCAGACTGGCCGACCCGCAGGCACAGATCTACATCTCCATAGGCCTCGGCAAACAGACCATCGTCAATACCGTCAGCGGCATCGAACAACTGCTTGGAAATCATCAGACACGCAAAAGACACCGCAGAGCAGTTCTGCTCAACCACCAGTCGATACAGGTAACCGCCCGAATTCTTCGGCGCACCAACGAAAGGTGAAAAGACCCCTTGCTCACCACCTAGAATCAATCCAGCCTGGGTGAGCGTCCCCTCGTGATCGATCAGCTTGGCCCCAACCACACCGACTTCAGGACGCTGCACCTGATTGAGCAAGGATTCGATCCAGTTGACGTTGACCACTTCGCTATCGGCCGCCAGAGTCACCAGATACTCGCCTTCGGCCTCTTGGCTGGCAATATTGATCAAGGTTGCGCTAGCCACTCCAGGCTCAGTGGCGTAAAACCGAACACGCCTGCCCTGCGGCCCCTGCCCTTCAAGCCAGACACTCAACAGCTCCGAGTAAACCGGATCTTGCGCTACAAGCACTTCATAGCGCTGGTAGCGAGTACGTTGCAACACGCTGAGAATGCAACGTTGCAATGCCTCAAAGCCCTGCACGCTATGGAGGATGATTGAAACCATCGGCCGCTCGGTGAACCGATAGTCAATCTTGTGGGAGCCCGCTGCCAGGCTACTGACATCCGCCTGATAACCGCGAGTCGCCAAATGCCGCAACAAGGCCTTGCGCTCATCAGCATCAGCCTCGACATCCGGAGCCTGGCAAATCAGCAGCGGCTCATCCAGGTGTGCCAGCCCCTCCAACCCGCCCTGCTCGATCAGACGCAACAGCAGGTCGAATTCCAGGGCTTTCTTGAATTCGCGCGAGTAACCACCCACTCCGACCAGCAGATCGCGGCGTACCAGCCAGTGCCGGGCCATCAGCGATGGAATGCTTTGCAGCAGGTCGAGGTTGAAACCCGGGCGGAACACATCGGACAAAGTACCGTCGGCCTGACGATGGAACTCATCCATGGCCACGGCGCGGCATTGCGGCGCAGCCAGCAACTCGAGACTCGCCTGATACAGGCCGCTTGGCGTCAGTTCGTCACCCGCCTCCGCCATTACCATCCAGTCGCAATCACTCTGGCTCACCACCTGATTGATCTTGTCGACGTAGTTGCTTTCGTTGACTTTGACGAAGTGCAGCGTGTTTTGCAGAGTGGTTTCGGCCGGCAGGTCGCCGGTAGTGAACACGATGATCTTGAAAGCCCGGCAATAGCTGTTCATCACACTGTCGAAGGTCGCTTGCAACTTGAAGATATCGGCTTGCAAATCAAGCAGCAGGATACCGAAGGTCGGCCCTCCCGCATTGCGCGCCAGATGCTGGGCAACCTCCCGGGCCTGCTTGGCACTCGGCTCACGGGCCTCCAGCCAGTTCAGCAGCAGCCCAGAGCGCGTGGCATCGAACAGCCTGGCATTATCTTCAAGGGTCGCGCCAGCCAGGCGTTTGCCCCAAGCCAAGATCTGTTGCGCCTGTTCTTTTTCGCCCTCGGCCAGCAGCGAGCGAGCCAGTTGCTGCACCACCTCCTGATTGAAAGCGTAGAGTTCGAAGGAATGCTGCAAGCGATCACCGAGCGGTTCGGCACTGGCATTACGGTGAATACGCCCCAACTCTCGCTGTTTGAGCATCGACGCTTCAAGCTCTTCCAGTTGTAAGCGACCGGTTGGCACCGCGTGCAGCAGAAACTCAAGGCCGCTGAGTACGTCGAAAAACGCTTGATTGTAAAACGGCAACTCGACGTATTGCGCCGGCTCGAAACGGCGGACAGGCTCACCAAGATGCGAATCCCAGGTCGACTCGAACAACTTCTGGCTGATCGCGCCGAATGTCATGCTACGACACTCGTGCAAAGCATATGCAATGGGTAGCACGCGCACTTTCGCCCCGGCGGTTAGCCCATAGGAATAACCGTTTTCATTCAGGGTCGGGTTGAAGTCAGCCGCCAGCGAAGCATACCAGCGTTGCAGGATATCGGTTCGTGTCACGCCGTTTGCCAAAGACGCCCCATGAATGGCTAGCGCGGCCAACCGCACCGAGGCTGAATCATCGTCATAGTCTTCGCAGCCCTTACGATCGCGCAGGTAGTAATCGACTCGATTGGCATGGGCCTCGTACGCCAGGCTATACCCTTGGCAAACACCATAGTCGGCATGAGCCTCAAGAAACGCCAGCGACTCATCCAACGCCTGCGGCAACAGGAAGCTATCGGCTTCGGCCACCGCCATATAGGGCGTGCTGATTTGCTCGATAACCTGGCGAACCCGAAGGCTGAAATGTTCGGCATTCGGCGCAGGAAGATGCACGTACTGCACACCGGAAAAACTCGCGCCGATATCGGCATCGGCTTCAAACGCCGAGTCGACGACCAGCACGGAGCAAGGCCAGGTGCTGTAATAGCGCAATGCCCGACGCAGGGCCCGGGATTGACCGCGGACCAGCAGCACCAAGGTAAACCGCTCGCTCAACGGAGCAGCGGATCCATTTGAGAAGTTGCTTTGCATATCAATTCCTATAACGAGCGGATAGCCGAATCAGCGGCATTACATTCTTTTTTGGCAGTTTGACGGCCAAGCACATCAATCAGGCAGCCAGCCATCAGCCCAGTAACGTAGGTTATCGCCGCGCAACATGAAGTCGCGCAAGACCACTTCGCGTAATTCATCGCCCATGCGGTAGCTGGCATCTGGATCCGAGAGATGCATACGAATCGCCTGTAACCATTCACCCGTGCTATTGCTCTGTATTCTTGTGCAAGGCAGATGCCCGCGATAAGCCTCGGTGTCGGAGCAAATCACGGGGTAACCGCACGCGCCATATTCGAGCAACCGCAAGTTGCTTTTGCAGTCGTTGAAAATATGAAATTCCAGCGGCGCCAAAGCGAGATCAAGGTTCAAACTTGCAAGCTTAGCCGGGTATTCCGAGAGACTGACCCCAGGATGGAACTCGTGAATATAAGGGCGCAGAAGATCGGGACACATACCGAAAAACACCCACTCGACTTCATCCGCCAACTCACGGATCACCTCGGCAATGAGTTCCAGATCACCACGATGGCTCGTCCCGCCGCCCCAACCTACACGCGGCTTGCTAGACGTGCGGCGCTGACTGCGTAAATGCGTCCACAGCCCCGGCGCCAACATATTCGGCACCACACGGATGTCGTGATGCATGTCGGAAAGTACGCCCGCCAGCGCGTGAGTTGAAACCACCACTCGGTCGCACATGGCAATCCCTTGCCGCATCAACATCTCGATGTTGGCGGGCATATTGCGAGTGTGTTCATTTTTTTCTGGAATGTTGACAACGTAATCATCCAGTTCGTAAATGCGTAGCGCTCGGGAATAATTCTTCACCTGAGCGATGTCATTGAACTTGCTGGTGTTGTAGCGGCCTTGCAGGATGATGACGTCCGGCGAAAGACGTTCGATTTCAATAATCGATGGCATGTCATAGGCCACAGATCCGACGATCCGTCCTACCGACTGCAGCTCGAACAAAGGCTGGCTGACGCGGTAATGTCCAATTGCCGAACTGTTCATTGCCAATCCCAGAAGCCTCGGCACAGTACGAGTACACAGGGGATTCCATCCGGTGCGCCCGCCTGGCGCCAGGCCAAAGCTGTGGCCATTCAAATTCAGGTTGTGATTATAAGAAGGGTCGTTGGCAATCTGCGGCAACCAGCGCTTGTAGAACGCTTCCTGCTCCTGCTCCAACTGCTGCTCCCGTCCCGCAATTCTGGGCTGTGCAGGAGGCGTCAGCACTACATTGGAATAGGGCGTGGTGACAATAAGATATCCTTCCTTACCCACCTGCAAGCACAGCTCCAGGGTGTTGATACCCTGCGCGCTGATTGCCTCGTCAAACCCGCCAACACTGTCCAAAATCTGTTTACGCACCAACAGGCAGTGACCGCTGACCGCGCTCCAGTTCTGCACCACCTGCAGCCGTTGCATGTATCCACCGGAAGTCACCGGTTCATTGATAAATGTCCGTCCCGCCAACCCATTCAGGCCCAGCACCAAGCCTGCATCAATCACATTGCCCTGCGTGTTGAGGGTTCGCGGCCCAACGATACCCACCTCCGGTCGCTGCCCATGGTTTAGCAATTCATCCAGCCAGCACTGGTCATGCAAAACACAATGAGGATTGAGTAACAGCAGGTATTCACCCCGAGCCTGCTGCGCCGCGAAGTTATTGATCTGCGCATCACTACCGTACTCAGGATGCGAGAATATGCGCAGCGTTTCGCTACCTAGGTCAGCCATGGCCCGAAGCCAATCCCGCACTTCGACGGTTTCACTGGCGTTGTCGACAATAATGATTTCGTAGCGGCTATAGGCCGTCGTGCTGATCAGGCTGTTGATACAACGCTGCAGCACACTCAGTTCGTCATTAACAATGATGATGATCGATACGAGCGGTCGATCCGTATGAAGGTATTCAATCCGCGGAACCAGTTTCAACACGGGTCCCGGATGCAAAACATGTTCGAGGCCGATGCGCTGTAAATGAGAGGTGATCAGTTGAGTGTTTTGCTCGATCACCTCCGACAACGATAGCCATTGCGCAAAGGAAAAGCTCGATTCGACCTGCACTTCAGCAATGTGGCCGACGGTATGCGGCCCGTCGGACTCAACCAGACGCCAGATCAGATCGTGCGGCGCCAACTCTCCAAACCTCGAATCAAACCCACCTTGTGCCAAAAAGCGCTTGCGCTCAAACGCCAGGACACGACCGACATAGGGATAGCCCCGCATCAAGTCGAGATTGAAATCAGGCTTGAAGATAGGCTCTGCAGATTTATCATCCTGCAGCGCGCCCTCATCGCTGTAGATACAGCTGGCACCCGGTGCTCCGACAATCCGATCAGCCAGGACCATCAGCGCAGCTTCGGTCAGGCGGTCACCGGCCCGCAAGAGGTAAAACCAGTCGACTTCGGGCAGTTCACCGAACAACTGGTTCAGTTGCTGAGGCCAGTCGGGTTGCAGCGCGAACCGCCGAGCCTTGTGCTCGAGCTCACCCACGCCATTTGACAACACCAGCACCGACTCGCAAACGTAGTTCTGGGCAGCAATGCTTTTAAGGGTGACGCCTAGCCCGTAGTCGTCATTCTCAGCATCAATGATCACCGGAACGATGATCGGGCGGTGGGCCCAATGTGCAATCTCCCGGGACAACACGTGCTTGCGCGATGGGGTGAAACGCCGACATTCAACCCATTGCTGGTAGAGATCGGCATAACTTTCGGTATCTGTACCAACCTGGACCAGCATAATGCCTTGGCGCGTAGCCATGACCGAGTACAGATTAAGCTCTTCCCACTCGCGCGCCTGCGGTGCACCGATCTCATCCAAGGGCACGTAACGCACCCAATCGGTAGCCGGCGCCGCGTCACCACTGCGCAGTGCAAGCATCTGCGCCAACCAAGTCCACTCGACAACGGCCGCCGATACCACTTCCAGGCGTTTACTGAAGCGCTCCGGATACAACCGTTCAACCCCGCCAACGGCGCTGAGCTGGACCAAATTTCCACGCCGCAACAAGCATATAAACAAGGCAAAATCGAGTAACGCGACGAAGCCTGCCTCCGGCTGGGTAAGAGCAGGCAGTAACGAAGCGATATCGACACGACGCATCAGCGCGCAGCTAAATCCGCCCAGAATATTGCGCGGGGTCTTCTCAAAGCTGGCCAGCAAGTCGTCGCCTTTGAACAATGCGTCAAAATGCGTAAGCCCTACGTTCTCCATGCGAATCGGCAAAACGTAATCATCAGCATCAACAAAGTGGCGCTTGCTTAGAACCAATAATACTTCGGCATGCTCGCTAAAGATCGCGGCTTGCTGGATTACAGCATTCGGCAATAACCGATCATCGTCACATAAAAACTTGATGTACTCACCACGGCTCTCGTTGAAGCAACGCAGGATGTTCTGCTGGAAGCCCAAGCGGACCGGGTTATACAGATAACGCACGAGAACATTCGATCCGGCGCTTAGCGACTCGACAATCTGCTCGATCTCGCCCGTACGACAATCATCGCAAACAACGATTTCAAGGTTTTCGTAGGTTTGATCGAGCGCGCTTTGCAGCGCCATCCGGAAGAAACGTGGGTTGAACGCAGGAATGGCGATGCTGACAAGAGGGGTTGGTTTCACGCGCGGGACTCTCGAGCTGAAGGCGTCAACTCATATGAGAGCAGAACGTCTTGAACCGAAAAAGGGAAAAGACCAGGGGTTGCGCAGTCAATCGCAACCCCTGCACTGCATCAGACTTTGTTGAACAACCCCAGCTGGGCAATCTTGCTGAATGCCAACTGCGATGCCTGCAACATCGTTTGCTGCAAGGTCAGACGGGTCATCACCGCAGCCGGGTCGGAGTCGCGGATTCCCGATTGCGTCTGGGCATTGGCCAGCACCAACGCCTGGTTGGTATCGACCTGGGTATCCAACGCCTGGCCACGGCCACCGACCGAACTCAGGCCGGCAGCCAACTGGTCGGTTCCGCTGGCCAGGTTGGCGATGCCCGAGGCCAGGTCGGCGAGTTGCTTTTGGGTCGCAACAGCGTTGCCGTTGGTCGGGGTATTAAGGGCGTTTTTCAGCTGGCTCACGGTATCCAGAATGTTCTGGGTCTCGTGAGTGTTGACCGCAACGCTGAACTGATTGCCCGCGGCTGGAGCGGTGCTGTCCAGGGTGAACTCGACACCAGACGCGGTGGCCTTGTTACCCACCAGGGTGCCGCTGGATACCGGCTTGCTGCTGGAGGTCAGTGGCGCGGCGTACAGTTCGAAGTTGCTGGCGCTGGTGAATTTCAGGATCGCCGAACCGCTTGGAAAACTGGCGTTGTAGGCGACGGGATCAGTCACCTTGGTGCCGGTCACCTGAGTCGCGGTCGGGTTGCCCGGGCTACGAGCGACGTTGAACGAATCCGGCTTGGACGTCAGTTCAAACTTGTAATTCGGCAGGTCCGCGACCGGATCATCACCGGTGGCCAGATTCAGGCTCAGGTTCAGGTCAATGCCACGAAAGCTGACGCTCTGCGTGCCTTTTTTGGTCGGATCAAAGGCGCCGGCCTGACTAGCCTCGGCCGTTACATCAAGGTTGTTGGCGTCAGTGATTTTCAGCTGGTTGCCGCCAACAATTTCAACTTTGTAGGGCTCACCGCTGCGGAACTTGCTGTTGTAGGTCACGCCCGATGTCACCTGGCCGTTGGACAAGGTGACTTGGCTCTTATCCTGTGCAGAACCCGGCACCGGCGCAGTGGAGGTCACTTGGCTGCGGCTGGTATTGATCGCTTGCTGGAACACTTCCCAACCGGTGCTGTTGGAGGCCATCGACATGCTGTCGCCGACTGGCAGGTCCAGGGTCATCTGGTCACCGTTGTAGCTGTAAGTGCCGTCGCTGTTACGCGAGAACGGCGCAACATCGCCCTTGGAGCCGGAGAAAATGTATTTGCCGTTTTCGTCCTGGCTGTTCATCAGGCTCAACAGCTGCTCTTCGATCTGCCCAAGCTCCGAGGCGTTGGCCTGGCGGTCGGCATCGGTGTAACCGGCGCTGCCGGCCCCGATGGCCAACTCCTTGGCACGTTGCAGCACGTTGTTGATGCTGGTCATCACCGACTCGGACTGACCCAGGGTCGCCTTGATCGTATCGCTGTTGGTCTTGTACTGATCGAGCATCGAGGCTTGTTGCCCCAATTGCAGCAGGCGCGAGGCACCGACCGGATCATCGGCGGCGGTGTTGACGCGAACCAGGCTGCTGGCCTCTTCGCTGCTTTTAACGACGTTGGCAAAGTTCTTCTGGTAGTTGGCAGCGGTGGACTCGTAAAACTGGGCGGTAGAAATGCGCATGGGCTACGACTCCTTAAAGACTGTTGATCAGTGTGCTGAAGATTTCCTGCGCAGCCTTGATGATCTGCGAAGACGCGGTGTAGTACTGCTGGTATTTGACCAGGTTGCCGGTTTCCTCATCGAGGTCGACCCCCGACAGCGAATCCCGGGCGCCCTTGGCGTTGGCCAGGATGGCCGAGGTCGCGGCGTTGTCGAGCTTGCCCTGGGCAGCTTTGGCGCCCACACCTTCGACCAGCTTGCCGTAGGCATCGGTCAGGGAAATACCTTTGCTGGCGCTGCCGGTGTCGACGGTTTGCGCCGTCTGCAGGCCGGCCAGGGTCGTGCCGTTGCGGTTGTCCAGGGTGCCTGGCTGGCTGAGGGAGATGTTGATCCCGGCAGACGAGGCAGGGGAGCCCGCGACGGTCATCTCGAACGCGGCAGTACGCTGCGCCGGCGGCGTGCCCGAGTCCATGATCGCGTTGCCACTGGCATCAACCAGCGGAATGCTCAGGCTCAAGGTGTTGCTCTGGCCGGGCACGATGGTGCCGTTGCTGATCTCGTGGCCGCCAGCGTCGAGCAACTGGTAAGTCTGGGTCGTGCCGCCGGCGGTGCCGAAGACCAGCTTGACCGGGGTCGACGTCTTCAGGCCATTCTGGATCGCCTGGGTCGCCGCTGTGTCGTAGATATCCAGCGAGGTTTTCAGGACCGGCTGGCCGCTGGCCGGGATCGACAGCGTACCGCTGCTGCCCGACGCGATGGCGGCCCCCAGCGGCGCGGCAATGGCCAGGCGCTTGGAGTCGCTCATCTCGGTCTTGATGCTGGTTGCGGCGTTACGGGTCGGGGTCAACTTGAAGGTGTCGCCGGCCGTCGCACCGGCGGCGGAGAACTTCAGGGAGAAGCCATCGATCACCGGCGGCGTGGTGGCCGTGGTGCTGAACGTCCCTGCGGAACTGCCATCGGACAGGCGCTGCACGGTGTAGTCGGTGGCGCTGGTGAAGGTCACCTTGTAATCGCTGATCGACAGCTTCCCGGTGTCTTCAATGTTGACATTGAAGGTGCCCGCGCCAACGTTGGAGGTCGAGGCGACACTGCGCTGGGCAACCTGGGAGGCACTGTTGATGCTGCTGAAAATGTTCGAGCCGAACTCACCGTTCTTGTCGATGCCCTGGGCCTGGATGGTGTTCATCTGGTCGGCGACCACCAGGGCCACGCGCCCCAGTTCATTCATGGCCGGGTCCAACACCGTGCTGCGATAACGCAACAGACCGCCGATCTCGCCACCGGTCATGATCGAGGTGATGTCGATGGTGCTGGCGCCACGATTGAGCTGGATCGCCGAACGCGACGGGTCGTCCTTGCTCGGCACCACTTCCAGGGTGCTGACGGTGCCGCCCATGACCAGCGGCTGGCCGCTGCCCAGGTAGATATCCAGGTTGCCGCCGCGCTCCATGACCTGGGCGCCGGTGAGACTGGAAAGCTGGCGCACGGTTTCGTTGCGCGAATCCAGCAGGTCATTGGGCATGCCGCCAGAGCTGGAAATCTCGGTGATGCGCTGGTTCAACTGGGCCACGGTGCTGGCCAGCTTGTTGACCTGATCAGCCATGCTCGACAGGTTGCCGTTGATGGTGGTGTTCTGCTCGTTCAACTGGGTGGACATCGAGTTGAAACGGTTGCTCAGGGCTTGGGCATCGCTGAGCAGCAGCTGGCGCGACGCATCGTCACCCGGCTTGGAGTTGACGTTCTGCACCGAAGCAAAGAACTTGGTCAGGGCGCCATTGAGGCCCGTGCCGCTGTCGGAGAGCAGGCTGTCGAGCGGCGTGACCTGGCCCAGGTAGGCGGCCGAGTCGCTGTTGAGCGAGGTCTTGGTCTGCAGTTGCGCATCGAGGTAGCTGTTGTAGACGCGGCGCACGTCGGCCAGGGTGGTACCGGTGCCGATATACACCGTGCCGTACTGGATGGAGGCCTTGGTGCCCTGCACGGTTTGCTGGCGCGAATAGCCGGCGGTATCGGCGTTGGCGATGTTGTTACCCGTAGTCATCAACGACGATTGGCTGGCTGACAGCCCCGACATCCCGATATTGAGCAAACTCATGGTTCAGACCTTATAAATTCGTGGAAGCGCCCGCCGCAGCGTAGTTCTCGTAGCTCTTCATCTGCTTGGCAATCTGCGAAATCTTGCTTGCGTAATCCGGGTCGGTTGCATACCCGGCTTTTTGCAACTCGCGTACAAACTGTTCAGGCTTATCGGCCGACTTCAGCACTTCTTGATAGCGATTGTTGCTCTGCAACAAGGTCACCAGGTCATGGAAACTGTCCTGATAAGAATCATAGGAACGGAACGCTGCCGTCTCCTTGACCATCTCGCCATTTCTGAACTCGCTGGTGATCGCGCGTGCCTGATCACCCTTCCAACTGCTGCCGGCCTTGATGCCGAACAGATTGTGGCTGCTGGAGCCATCCTGCTGGCGCATGACCGACTTGCCCCAGCCGGTTTCCAGGGCCGCCTGGGCCACCAGATAGCGCGGATCGACACCAATACGCTTGGCCGCCTGCTCAGCCATCGGCAGCATGGTGGCAACAAATTCATCGGCTGAACTGAAGGCTCTCTTGGCCGGTGCCAAGGGCGGCTGGGCCACGGCACGACCGTAGATCTGCATCCGCCCACGGGGCGCGGCGAAGGTCTGCGCGCTTTGCCAGTCACCTTTGATCACCCCGTCGGTGGCCGCCGTGGTTCGCCCTGGCGCAGCGTTTTTAGCGGAGGCATCGGTGCCGGTAGCAGAAGGCACGATGCCCGCCAACAGGCGATCGGTCAGCTTGCTCGGCAACGAGATCCGCCGCTGATTGAGCAAGGCCATATCGTTGTGCACGGTCCCCGAGGTATGCGGGTCGACGGCGCGCGAAGCCCACAGCGGACGCTGGCCGTTGACCCGGGTCAGCGGCCCGCCAAGGGCAGTGGTGCCCGCGGCAATTGCCGTGGGTGTCGCCTTGGCGTCAGCAGTGGCCCCCGGCACGGCAGCCGCCGTGCCCGGAACCACCGGTTTATTCTTCGACATCTGGCGCATCAGCACATCGGCCAGGCCGATACCGCCGCCATTGCGCGACAGGGAAACCGCCAACTGCTGGTCGTACATTTCCTGGTACTGCTTGGCTGCGGGTGTATTGAGCGGGTTGTCCTTGCCCAGAGCTTCGGTGGCCGAGCGCATGGACTTGAGCATTTCCCCGAGGAACAGCGACTCGAACTCCTGCGCCACCTTGCGCATGTTGGCATCACTGTTCTTGTCGCCGACCTTGAATTGGTTAAGCCGGTTGAGGTCCGAATACGACCCCGAATCACCGCTGCCCACCAGGCCGCTCTTGCGAATATCCATGCTCGCCTACCTCAAATCACAATCAGGTCGGCTTGCAACGCGCCGGCCTGTTTCAACGCTTCAAGGATCGCCATCAAGTCGCCCGGCGCCGCGCCAACCTGATTCACCGCACGCACGATCTCGTCCAGGGTGGTGCCCGGGCCGAACTTGAACATCGGCTTGGCTTCTTGCTGGGCGTTGACCCGCGAGCGCGGCACGACGGCCGTCTGCCCGTTGGACAGCGGGCCCGGCTGGCTGACGATCGGGTCTTCGGTGATGGTCACGGTCAGGCTGCCGTGGGTCACGGCGGCCGGCGAAACCTTGACGTTCTGGCCGATCACGATGGTGCCGGTGCGGGAGTTGATGATGACCTTGGCCACCGCTTGCCCCGGATCGACTTCCAGGTTCTCGAGAATCGACAGGTAGTCGACGCGCTGGCTCGGATCGAGCGGCGCGGTGACTCGGATCGAACCGCCATCGATGGCCTGGGCCACGCCAGGGCCGAGCATGTCATTGATCTTGTCGACGATGCGCTTGGCGGTGGTGAAATCGGAGCGGTTGAGGTTCAAGGTCAGGCTGTTGCCCTGGTTAAAACCGCTCGGCACTGCACGCTCGACCGAGGCACCACCAGGGATGCGGCCGGCCGACGGAACGTTGACAGTGATCTTCGAACCGTCGCGCCCCTCGGCGTCAAAACCGCCCACCACCAGGTTGCCCTGGGCGATGGCGTAGACGTTGCCGTCGATACCCTTGAGCGGCGTCAGCAGCAAGGTACCGCCGCGCAGGCTTTTGGAGTTACCGATGGAGGATACGGTGATGTCCACCACCTGCCCCGGCTTGGCGAACGCCGGCAGATCGGCACTGATCGACACCGCCGCCACGTTTTTCAACTGCACGTTGCCGGAACCGGCCGGCACCTTGATACCGAACTGCGACAGCATGTTGTTGAACGTCTGCAGGGTGAATGGCGTCTGGGTCGTCTGGTCGCCCGTACCGTTAAGCCCGACCACCAGGCCGTAGCCGATCAATTGGTTGGAACGCACGCCGGAAATACTGGCGATGTCCTTCAACCGCTCGGCCTGGACGCCAAGGGATGTGGACAGCAACAACACGGCCGCCATCAGGTGCTTGAAATTCAGCATTTGATTTTTCATCACCTAGAAAGGGAACAGCGGGCTTAGGAAGAAACGGTCGAACCAGCCCGGCTGGTTCGCATCGGCAAACGAACCGGTGCCCGAATAGGTAATGCGCGCATCGGCGACCCGGGTCGAGGACACGGTATTGTCGGTGGCGATATCGTCGGCCCGCACCAGCCCGGCAATCCGTACCAGCTCATCGCCGGTGTTGAGGGTCATCCACTTCTCGCCGCGCACGGCGATGATGCCGTTGGGCAACACGTCGGCCACGGTGACCGTGATCGAGCCAGTCAGGCTGTTGCTCTGGGCGGCCTTGCTGTCGCCCTTGGTGGCACGGTTGCCGCTGTATCCGGCATTCAAGGTCAGGTCGCCATCGCCCAGCGGGTTGTTGGTATTGGGCACGGCGCCGAACAACGAACTCAGGCCGATGCTGTTGTTGCTGGTCTTGGTCAGCGCCGAGTTGGCCCCTTTGCTGGCCTGGGTCCGCTCGTTGAGGGTGATGGTGATGATGTCACCGACCCGGAACGCCTTGCGGTCGCCATAAAGGTTCTGCTCGAAGCCGGCCTGGTAGATCGAGCCGTTATTGGCGGCTGCAGGCAACGGCGTGCGCGGCAACACCGGCGCGTAGTACGGGTCATTGGGTTTGGGCGGCGGGCTGACACAGCCCGCGAGCACAGTGATCCCACTCAGCGTTAGAACACACACAAACCGATTCATGACCCTACCTCACGGTGTTGCAGGCGCGCCGTTCAAGGCCGCCTCGAAGACTTGATTACAGATTCTGCGTTACGAACGAAAGCATCTGGTCGGCGGTGGAGATCACCTTGGAGTTCATTTCGTAGGCACGTTGAGTGGTGATCATGTTGACCATCTCTTCAACGGTGCTGACGTTGGAGGTTTCCAGGGTGTTCTGCAGCGTGGTGCCGAAGCCGTTCAGGCCCGGGGTCCCGATCTGTGGTGCACCGCTGGCGGCGGTTTCCAGGAACAGGTTGTTACCCACCGCCTGCAGGCCGGCCGGGTTAATGAAATCGGCGGTTTGCAGGTTGCCGATCACTTGCGACGCCGGGTTGCCGGCCACAGTGATGGAAACCGTACCGTCCTGACCTACGGTAAAGGTCTGAGCATCGTTGGGAACCACAACCGCAGGCTCCAGGGTGAAGCCGTTGGCGGTGACGATCTGGCCATTGGAGTCCAGGTGAAAAGTACCGTCACGGGTGTAGGACGTGGTGCCGTCCGGCTGCAGGATCTGGAAGAAACCACGGCCGTTAACCGCCAGGTCCAGCGGCTGCTCGGTAGTCTGCAGGCTGCCGGCGGTGAAGTTCTTCTGGGTGCCGACGATGCGCACACCGGTACCGACTTGCAGGCCCGATGGCAGCTCGCTGTCCTGGGTCGACTGCGAACCAGGCTGGCGCTTGATCTGATACAGCAGGTCCTGGAACTCGGCGCGATCACGCTTGAAACCCGTGGTCGAGACGTTCGCCAGGTTGTTGGAAATAACGGTCAGGTTGGTGTCCTGGGCGGACAGACCGGTTTTGGCAACCCATAGAGCCGGAAGCATTCGATTCTCCTCGTGCGCCTGTTTTACGGCGCTACGTACTGGTAATTAGCTGATCTGCAAGACCCGAGCCATGGCCTGGTCGTCTTCTTTCGCGGTGTTCATCATCTTGATGTGCAATTCGAACTGCTTGGACAACGCCAGGACCGAGGTCATTTCTTCAACGGCATTGACGTTGCTCGACTCCAGGAAACCCGACACCAGTTGCACATTGGCATCGGCCGGCGCGGCTTGGCCGTCCTTGGTCTGGATCGAGCCGTCGAGGCCCTTGGTCATGCTTTTCAAATCCGGATTGACCAGCTTGATGCGGTCGACTTCGGCCATCACCCGCGGGCCTTCGCCCATGGCGCGGATGCTGATGGTGCCGTCCTGGCCGATTTCGATCTTCTGCTCGGGCGGCACGGCGATCGGACCGCCATTGCCCATCACCGCCATGCCATTGCCCGCCCGCAACACACCCAGGGCGTCAACATTCAGGCTGCCGGTGCGCACGTAGCTTTCACCGCCACCCGGGTTCTGCACGGCAATCCAGCCATTGCCACTGACGGCCACATCCAGCTCGCGGCCGGTTTCCACCAGGGAGCCAGGCGTGAAGTCGGTGCCAGGACGTTCCGACATGGCAAAGGCGCGCGCCGGAAAGCTGTCACCGAACACCGGCATCGAACGCGCCTGTTCCAGGTCGCGCTGAAAACCGTTGGTGGAGATGTTCGCCAGATTGTTGGCATGAGCCTTTTGCGCCAGAGCATTCTGGCTGGCGCCGGTCATTGCCACGTAAAGGTACTTGTCCACAGTCTTTCCTCTGTCTGCCGGACGTTTGCCGCCCACCGCTGTACTGATGAGCCACAAGCAATAAGCGCACCAACTTATTTTTGAGCGATGAATCCCCAAGCGGGGCAAGGCTTTGACGGTCTAGGGAGGAAATTCAGAGCGCGACGAGAGACGGAAAAACGGCGGTCTTATGCCGCTAACGGCAAGTAACGGCCTCGACACACGGTTGCGCCCAAGGTATTACGGCGCCCGCACGGGCCGCGCCCGAGCTTCTCTGCAGCGGCTACAGGTCGCCAGGGGTTTTACCAAGCTGATGGTCGCGCAATTTATTGGCAATGGTGGTGTGGGAAACACCGAGGCGTTTGCCCAGCAGGCGGCTGCTGGGATGCTCGGCATACAGGCGTTCGAGCACCGCCCTTTCAAAGCGCCCGACAATTTCCTCCAAGCCGCCCTCCAGAGAGAAATCGCCAAGCGGCTGACGCACGCCATAGTCCGGCAAGCGAATATGCTCAGCCTTGACCAACGCCCCGTCGCACAGAGAGACCGCCTGGAACAGCACGTTTTCCAACTGCCGCACATTGCCCGGCCAATGGTAGTGGCTGAGCCGCTCCATGGCGGCGGGGGCCAAGGTCGGCAGCGGGCAACCGATCTGTCGGCTGGCCTGATCAAGAAAGTGCTCCGCCAGCGGCGCCAGGCCGTCGAGGCATTCGCGCAGTGGCGGGATATGCAGGGACAACACATTGAGCCGGTGGTAAAGGTCCTGGCGAAACTCGCCACGCGCGCAAAGCTCCGACAGGTCGACCTGGGTTGCGCAAATCACCCGCACATCCAGGTACACCTCCTCATCACTGCCCACCCGGCGGAAGCAGCCATCCTGCAAGAAGCGCAACAGTTTGACCTGCAGCCGCGGGCTCATCTCCCCAACCCCATCAAGAAACAGCGTGCCACCCGCAGTCAGCTCCAGCAGCCCGAGCTTGCCTTCCGCGCGCGCGCCTTCAAACGCACCCGGGCCGTAACCGAACAACTCGGTCTCAGCCATCGACTCCGGCAAGCCGGCGCAATTGAGCGCCATCAGCGGCGACTGCCCACGGGGGCTGGCCAGGTGGCAGGCGCGGGCCAGCAACTCCTTGCCGGTACCGGTCTCGCCCTCGATCAACAGCGGCGCATCCAGCGGCGCCATGCGCCGCGCCTCGCGCACCACCGCCGCCATGACCTTGGAACTCTGGAAGATACTGTCGAAGCCACGCAACTCCTGCTTGCGCACGTTATAGATGCGCTCACCGACCCGATCCGCGCGGTGCAGGGTCAGCACCGCGCCCGCCAGCGCCTCGCTGTCGTCATGCTCCGATTGCAGGGGCGCAATATCCGCCAGAAACACATCACCCTTGACCTTGACCCGCAGGCCGTTGATCCGCGACTTGCTGGCCCGCACCAGCTCCGGCAAATCAAAATCCTCGGCGTAACGCGACAGCGGGATCCCCGGCACCTCGTCCACCCGCACCCCGAGCAACTGCGCCGCCGCACGGTTGGCGGCCACGATCGAACCACCCATATCAATCGACAGCACCGGAAACTCCAGGGCACCGAGCAAGGCGTTGAGCTCCATGTGTCGGCGCTCGCTGGGCATCAACCCCACCCGCTTGACCCCGAACACCCCGGCGATGGATTCGAACTGGGGACGCAAGGCCTGGAACTGCAGATTGATAAGGTTCGGGCAGTGCAGATAGATCGCATTGCCATGCTCTCCGCCCACCTCGCCCCGGGCCACGTTAATGCCGTACTCCACCAGCAGGTTGAGAATGTCACGCAGAATGCCGATGCGATTCTGGCAGTGGACTTTGATCCGCATATAAAAGACCCGAGACAGATAAAGGGAGGCATGAACGCCAAAACCAGCGGCCGCCGGCAGCGACTTTTTTCAGTTCAGGCGTAAATAGTCGTAAAGATTATGTGACGGGTGCGGCGTTTATCAACCGAAAAAGAGACCATGATTGCGCCACCCCACTCAATTCGTAACGAATACTTTACGGTTCAGAATTAAAAGACACCTGACTGACCATCAGTGCCTGCTGCATAGGGCGCCACCTTGGAGTATCTCTAGGGTCATACATAACAAGAACGCAGCCCCTTGCAGGAGAGCAGCATGAAGCAGACGCAGTACGTGGCCCGCGAGCCCGACGCGCACGGTTTTATCGACTACCCGGCCGAAGAACATGCGGTGTGGAACACCCTGATCACCCGCCAACTCAACGTGCTGGAAGGTCGTGCGTGCCAGGAGTATCTGGACGGCATCGACAAGCTTGGCCTGCCCCACGACCGCATCCCGCAGCTGGGCGAAATCAACAAGGTGCTCGGTGAAACCACCGGCTGGCAGGTGGCCCGGGTTCCGGCGCTGATTCCTTTCCAGACCTTTTTTGAATTGCTCGCCAGCAAGCAGTTTCCCGTAGCCACCTTTATTCGCACCCGCGAAGAGCTGGACTACCTACAAGAGCCGGATATCTTCCATGAGATTTTTGGCCACTGCCCATTGCTGACCAACCCTTGGTTCGCCGAATTCACCCACACCTACGGCAAGCTCGGCCTGCAGGCGACCAAGGAAGAACGGGTGTACCTGGCGCGGCTGTACTGGATGACCATCGAGTTCGGCCTGGTCGACACCCCACACGGCAAACGCATCTACGGCGGCGGGATTCTTTCTTCGCCCAAGGAAACCGTCTACAGCCTCTCCGACGAGCCCGAGCACCAGGCCTTCAACCCCCTGGAAGCGATGCGCACGCCTTATCGCATCGATATCCTGCAGCCCTTGTATTTCGTCCTGCCAAGCCTTGAGCGCCTGTTCGACCTGGCCCATGAAGACATCATGGCCATGGTCCGCCAGGGCATGCAGTTGGGCCTGCACCCCCCCAAGTTCACACCCAAGCCCAAGGCGGCCTGAGCAGATCACGCTCGCGACGTGCCGCGAAAGATAGTAATTTCCAACAAGAATCGATTTCAGGAACACACCATGACCGCTCTGAACCAAGCCCATTGCGAAGCCTGCCGTGCCGATGCCCCCCAAGTCAGCGATGAAGAACTGCCGGTACTGATCAAGCAGATCCCCGACTGGAACATCGAAGTCCGCGATGGCGTGATGCAGTTGGAAAAAGTCTTCCTGTTCAAAAACTTCAAATTCGCCCTGGCCTTCACCAACGCCATGGGTGAAATCTCCGAAGCTGAAGGTCATCACCCAGGCCTGCTCACCGAGTGGGGCAAAGTCACCGTGACCTGGTGGAGCCACTCCATCAAGGGTCTGCACCGCAACGACTTCATCATGGCCGCACGCACCGACGAAGTGGCCCAGACCGCAGAAGGACGCAAGTAATGCACTTCGACGCCATCGGCCGCGTACCCGGCGACCCGATTCTCGGCCTGATGGAGGCCTATGCCTCGGACGGCAATCCGCACAAGTTCGACCTCGGCGTGGGGGTCTACAAGGACTCCCAGGGCCTGACGCCGATCCCGCAGTCGGTAAAGCTGGCCGAGCAACGCCTGGTCGAGCGCCAGATCACCAAGACCTACATCGGCGGCCACGGCAACGCGGCCTTCGGCACGTTGGTCAACGAGCTGGTGCTGGGCGCCGACTCCAAGCTGATCACCGAACAGCGCGCGGGCGTCACCCAGACCCCGGGCGGCACTGGCGCCCTGCGATTGTCGGCTGATTTCATCGCCCACTGCCTGCCGGGCCGCGGCATCTGGCTAAGCAACCCGACCTGGCCGATCCACGAAACCATCTACGCCACCGCCGGGCTCAAGGTCAGCCATTACCCCTACGTTGGCAGCGACAACCGCCTGGACGTCGAGGCGATGCTCGCCACCCTGAAGCAGGCTCCCAAGGGCGACGTGGTGCTGTTGCATGCCTGCTGCCACAACCCGACCGGCTTCGACCTGTCCCATGACGACTGGCGCCGAGTACTGGAGGTGGTGCGCGCTCGCGAGCTGCTGCCGCTGATCGACTTCGCCTACCAGGGCTTTGGCGACGGCCTGGAACAGGATGCCTGGGCCGTGCGCCTGATGGCCTCCGAGCTGCCGGAACTGCTGATTACCAGTTCCTGCTCGAAGAACTTCGGCCTGTACTCCGACCGCACCGGCGCGCTGATCGTCTGCGCCAAAAATGCGGAAAAACTCACGGACATTCGCAGCCAACTGGCCAATATCGCGCGCAACCTGTGGTCAACCCCCCCGGATCACGGCGCTGCGGTGGTGGCGACCATCCTCGGCGACCCCGAATTGAAAAGCCTGTGGGTCGACGAAGTGGAAACCATGCGCCAACGCATCGCCCAATTGCGCGCCGGTCTGCTGGAAGCCCTGCAACCCCATGGACTGGCCGAGCGCTTTGCCCATATCGGTGTGCAGCGCGGGATGTTTTCCTACACCGGGCTGACGCCAGCCCAGGTCAAGGAACTGCGCGACCACCACAGCGTGTACATGGTCAGCTCCGGCCGGGCCAATATCGCCGGCATCGATGCCACCCGTCTCGACCTGCTGGCCGAGGCCATCGCCAAGGTCTGCAAGGCCTGATCGTGACGCCCTGCCAGCGCCTGCCACGACCCGGCAGACACTGGCGGGCATGACCTTTCCCAGAGGCCGCCAGCCGCTCCCCCTACAGACCGGATTCAGCCCTCGATGAAATCCCTTTCATCTCCAGAGGTGCAATAAACATCTTTTTGTCATTTGCACTGCTGTATCCTGCCCAAGCTTTTTAAAAGCGCGGATCTACCCAGCGATTTAAAAAACAGACCTTGCGAGGAGCAACGAACATGCATGAGATTCCTAATCTCCCCTTCCCAAGCCTGCGCGAAACTGAGCAGACACCCCCGCAACAAGCCAGTGCGCAAAAACCTGAAGTGAAAGAAGCCGACCGCCGCAAGGCCGACAGCAAAGACTAAAGAGCACTGCCCAGACCGTGTGGAAAGCGCAAACTGATACGCTTTCCACACCGCCTGAATCCCCTGCCCGCGAGCCCCGAACCATGACCGACTCCTTCAGCGACACCCAGGCCAGCGTGCTGCTCGGCACCGCCGAGAAGATGATCGATGTCTGGAACCGCCTCTCTGCGGAAAAGCAGGCCGCTCTGCTGGCGCGCTTCGGCACCCAGGAAAACGCCCTCGCCGCCCTGGTGACCACACAATTGCTGGCCCCCACGCCACGCTGATTCATCCCCTGCCTTAGAAACAACACGACGCCACGTCGATTTCTCCCCCTGCATCCCTGCAAGCATCGGTATCATAAGCAGCCTATCTATCCTGCCGCGCCAGTGGACCTTTACCCATGCCAGATACCCAGCGCCCCATGGCGGTCACGCTGCAAGTCGTTTCCATCGTCCTTTTCACCTTTATCGGCTACCTCAACATCGGCATTCCCCTGGCGGTATTGCCCGGTTACGTGCACAGCGACCTGGGCTTTGGCGCCGTGATCGCCGGGCTGGTGATCAGCGTGCAATACCTGGCCACCCTCCTCAGTCGGCCCTATGCCGGACGCATGATCGACAACCTCGGCAGCAAGCGTGCAGTGATGGTGGGCCTGGCGGGCTGTGGCCTGAGCGGCGTGTTCATGCTGCTTTCGGCCTGGTTGCACACTCTGCCGGGGCTGAGCCTGGCCTGCCTGCTGGTGGGCCGCCTGGTGCTGGGCAGTGCGGAAAGCCTGGTGGGATCCGGCGCCATTGGCTGGGGCATCGGCCGGGTCGGCGCGCAGAATACGGCCAAGGTCATTTCCTGGAACGGCATTGCCAGCTACGGCGCACTGGCCATCGGTGCGCCGTTCGGGGTGTTTCTAGTGGGTCAATTGGGGTTGTGGAGCATGGGCGCCAGCATCATCCTCCTGGCCCTGCTCGGCCTCGCCCTGGCCTGGCCGAAAGTCGCGGCGCCGATCGTGGTCGGCGAACGCCTGCCGTTCATGCACGTGCTGGGCCGGGTATTGCCCCACGGTTGCGGCCTGGCCCTGGGTTCGATCGGCTTTGGCACCATCGCCACCTTTATCACCCTCTACTACGCCACTCAGCACTGGTCGAACGCGGTGCTGTGCCTGAGCCTGTTCGGCGCCAGTTTTATCGGCGCACGCCTGCTGTTCGGCAACCTGATCAACCGCCTGGGCGGCTTTCGGGTCGCGATTGCCTGCCTATCGGTGGAAACCCTGGGGCTCTTGCTGCTGTGGCTGGCACCGGATGCCCACTGGGCCCTGGCGGGAGCGGCACTGAGCGGCTTTGGCTTCTCCCTGGTGTTTCCAGCCCTGGGGGTCGAGGCGGTCAACCTGGTGCCGGCCTCCAGTCGCGGCGCGGCGGTGGGTGCCTACTCGCTGTTTATCGACCTGTCCCTGGGTATCACCGGCCCCCTGGCCGGGGCGATTGCCGCCGGTTTCGGCTTTGCCTCGATCTTTTTGTTCGCCGCCATCGCTGCGTGCGCCGGCTTGATCCTCAGTCTCTATCTGTACCGTCAGGCGCCGAAGTACCGCCAGGAACGCGCGGGCCGCTAGAAATCCACCCGACCACGACCGGCCTTGATGTCGCCGCGCTTGGACTTGGATTCCAGGCGGCGCTTTTTCGAGCCCAGGGTCGGCTTGGTTGGACGGCGCTTCTTTTCCACCTTGGTCGCGCTGAGGATCAACTCGGTCAAGCGCTCCAGGGCATCGGCGCGGTTCTGCTCCTGGGTCCGATACTGCTGGGCCTTGATCACGATCACACCGTCGCTGGTGATGCGACTGTCCCGTAGCGCCAGCAGCCGCTCCTTGTAGAACGGCGGCAGGGACGACGCCGGAATATCAAAGCGCAGGTGCACGGCACTGGAAACTTTGTTGACGTTCTGCCCACCCGCGCCCTGGGCACGAATCGCCGTCAACTCGATCTCGGCATCCGGCAGATGCACGTTGTTGGAAATCACCAGCATGGAAAACCATCCGCGTTCAGGGCCCACAGGATACCCATTTGTCTCGCCGCAGGCTCGCTGGCAAACGCCACCCAAGACGCCTGGGTGCCCGCAAGCCTACGCCCCTAAATGACAAACCCGGCGCCTGGGCCGGGTTTGTCGGAGTCACTCAAGGGCTTACTTGATCGACGAACTCAGGGCTTGCGCAGCCGCTTGCTCGCTGCGCTTGCCTTTGATCAGGTAGCAGACCCACATAAAGACCAGCCACACCGGAATCGCGTACACCGAGATCTGGATCCCCGGAATCATCAGCATGATGCCGAGGATAAACACCACGAACGCCAGGCAGACAAAGTTGCCGTAGGGGTACCACAGTGCCTTGAACAGCGAGGTCTGCCCGGTACGGTTCATGTGCTGACGGAACTTGAAGTGCGAGTAGCTGATCATCGCCCAGTTGATCACCAGGGTCGCGACCACCAGCGACATCAACAACTCCAGCGCATGCTGCGGAATCAGGTAGTTGAGCACCACCGCAACGAAGGTCACCAGGGCCGAGGCCAGGATCGAACGCACCGGCACGCCGCGCTTGTCGATCTTGGCCAGGGCCTTGGGCGCATCGCCCTGCTCGGCCATGCCCAGCAACATGCGGCTGTTGCAGTAGGTGCCGCTGTTGTACACCGACAAGGCCGCAGTCAGGACCACGAAGTTGAGGATGTGCGCCGCCGTATCGCTGCCCAGCATCGAGAACACCTGGACGAACGGGCTGCCGCTGTAGGCATCGCCGGACGCGTTGAGGCTCTCCAGCAGGCTGTCCCAGGGAGTCAGGGACAACAGCACCACCAGGGCACCGATGTAGAAAATCAGGATCCGGTAGATCACCTGATTGATTGCCTTAGGGATCACGGTTTTCGGCTGGTCGGCTTCGGCTGCGGTGAAGCCGAGCATTTCCAGGCCGCCGAAGGAGAACATGATGATCGCCATGGCCATCACCAGGCCGCTGACGCCATTGGGGAAGAAGCCGCCGTGGGCCCAGAGATTGCTGACCGAGGCTTGCGGGCCGCCGTGGCCGCTGACCAGCAGGTAGCTGCCCAGGGCGATCATGCCGACAATCGCCACCACTTTGATAATGGCAAACCAGAACTCGGCCTCGCCGAAGACTTTGACGTTGGCCAGGTTGATCGCGTTGATCAGCACGAAGAACACCGCGGCCGAGGCCCAGGTCGGCACGTGCGGCCACCAGTAGTGCACGTATTTGCCGACTGCGGTCAGCTCCGACATGCCCACCAGGATGTACAGGATCCAGCAGTTCCAGCCCGACAGGAAGCCGGCGAAGCCACCCCAGTATTTATGGGCGAAGTGGCTGAAGGAGCCGGCAACGGGTTCCTCGACGATCATCTCGCCTAACTGGCGCATGATCATGAAGGCGATCAAGCCGCAGATGGCGTAGCCGAGGATCATCGACGGGCCGGCGGATTTGAGCACCCCGGCCGATCCAAGGAACAAGCCGGTACCGATCGCGCCACCCAAGGCGATCAATTGAATATGTCGATTTTTCAGGCCGCGTTTCAGCTCGCCTGAATGCGAGTTCTGTCCACTCATTGAAAAGGTCTCACGCAAGGTTTGATGATGTTCGATAGGCGTTGCTGCAAGGCGTTGGCTAAGCAGCGCAGATCAAACCCCAGCGCAGGCACCAGGAGTTCAGCGTTCGTTTAACGGTCATACGTCACCTGTTTGTTTTTATCTGTGACGAAATCGAACCCGCCACGCTTGTGACGCGGCGGAATGAACAAGGCGGATAGCCCTGAAAGTATTGCTCGTCGAACTGGTAGCCAGGCGGTGCAAGACAAGCCCCGAACCGCGCCGACACCAGCAGATCAAACGCAAAATGCGCGGATACGCAGTTGGGTCACAGTTAAAACGCCGCGCATTGTACACCCCTGATCCCCTGCTGCCAGGCACTGCGACATCAGCGCCCTTGTGCGCCGCCCAGGCAAAAAAAAACGCCAACCCTGAGGTTGGCGCTCTGCACTTGCGGCTTGCGGCTTAGGCCGGCCTCACTCCGGCTTGCGACGACCAAAGCCCGGACGCTGACCGGAACCGGCTGGCGCGCCACGACGCTTGCCCGATGGCGCATCGCGGTCGACCAGGACAATGCCCGGACGCTTGGACTTCGGCGCCGGCTTGGCCGGACGCTTGGTGTCGCTTGGGCGCTCAGCCACTGGCGTACCACGACCCGACTCACCACGACCGGCCGCCGGACGTGGAGCGCGTGGTCCGCGTTCGCCATCCTGACGCGGTGCCGGCTTGCGACCTGGGCGCTCGCCTTCGATGTGCGGCTCACGCGCGGGGCGGGCGCCGCCTGCGGCTGGAGCGCCGGCAGCAGGACGCAGGGTGCGCACGCGCTCGCTCTTGCCCACTGGGCGCGAGGATTTACGCTGCATGCGTTCCAGCTTGTCCTTGCTCTTGGCGTTCAACTGCGGCATTGCCACGGGTGTCAGGCCGACTTCAGCACTGAGGATATCCACCTCGTACTGAGTCATCTCGCGCCAGCGGCCCATCGGCAGGTCGGAGTTGAGGAACACCGGGCCGAAACGCACGCGCTTCAGGCGGCTGACCACCAGGCCCTGGGATTCCCACAAACGACGGACTTCACGGTTACGGCCTTCCATCACCACGCAGTGGTACCAGTGGTTGAAACCTTCACCACCCGGCGCCTGCTTGATGTCGGTGAACTTGGCCGGGCCGTCTTCGAGCACAACACCGGCTTTCAGGCGTTCGATCATCTCGTCGTCGACTTCGCCACGCACACGCACCGCGTATTCGCGGTCCATTTCGTAGGATGGGTGCATGAGGCGGTTGGCCAGCTCACCGTCGGTGGTGAACATCAGCAAGCCCGTGGTGTTGATGTCCAGGCGACCGATGTTGATCCAGCGGCCCTCTTTCGGACGCGGCAGCTTGTCGAACACGGTCGGACGGCCTTCAGGGTCGTCACGGGTGCAGATTTCACCGTCGGGTTTGTTGTACATGATCACGCGGCGCACCGATTCGGCGGCCTCTTCGCGTTTGATCACCTTGCCATCGATGGAGATGGCGTCATGCAGGTCGACGCGCAGGCCAAGGGTGGCGTCTTTGCCATTGACCTTGATCCGGCCCTGGCTGATCCAGGACTCTACGTCGCGGCGCGAGCCGACGCCGATACGGGCGAGGACTTTCTGCAGTTTTTCGCCTGCTGGGCCGATTTCCTGGCTGTCTTTCTGGTCGTTGTCACTCATCTGGGCACCTCCCGGTGTGTCGATTCAGGCGGTGAGTGGCCTGAAACGTGTAAAAACAGGTCTTGTGGCGAAGGGATCGCCAAAGGGTCGCGAATCATACGCTCATGGCGCCGGTTGCGCATCACAGAGTAGTTGATAAGTCCCGGGGGACTATTTTTTCCGCCGACCGGTGGCACCCAGGGCCAGCAGGCGCAACTCGGCTTCGGCCAGCACGCTGCGCTTGTCGACTTTGTCGAGCCTCTTCCAGGCCTTGATTTCGCGTTTGCTGCGACCACAACCGACGCAGATAGCGTCGTTGAATTTGCAGACGCTGATGCAGGGGTCTTGGGTGGAACTCATAAACCTACTCCAATCATCGCGATGGCCGGCAGACCGGCCCCTGAAGAGGATCAGTCTTCCAGCGCGCGCCTTTCATTTTCGATGGCTTCGGCCAATGCCAGGGCCTCGGCCTCTTCATCGCTCAGGCTGGGTGCCGGGGGTTCGAGGGCAGCCACGGCGGCCAGTAACCTGGCGCGCGCCTCGGCCACGCCCAGCACATCGTCATCGGCTTCCAGAGCGGCGTCAGGTTCGGCCTCAAGCACCGCCTCGACCTCAACGACGCTTTCAACCACCCCCTCGACCTGGGCATCGGGCCCGGGCACAGGTTCATCCTCAACGGTGGACGCGAAGGCATCTGACGCGCCATCGCGCAGCAGGTCGTCGAAGTCGGTCTTGATCCCCTCCTCCATCGAATCCAGTTCCAGCAGCAAGGTGTGGAAACTGGTTTCCTCCTTGGGCTCCTCCGGCTCGGCGCTGGCGTCGGCCAGGGCCTGCAGGCTTTCAGGCACCGGGGCATCGTCGAACTCGAGCACCGGCTCGACGTCCATCTCGCGCAACTCGGCCAGGGGTGGCAGGTCGTCGAGGTTTTTCAGGTTGAAGTGATCGAGAAACACCTTGGTGGTGGCAAACATCGCCGGCTTGCCCGGAACATCACGGTAGCCCACAACACGGATCCACTCACGCTCCAGCAAGGTCTTGACGATATGGCTGTTGACCGCCACCCCACGCACGTCCTCGATTTCGCCCCGGGTAATCGGCTGGCGGTAGGCGATCAGTGCCATGGTTTCGAGCATGGCCCGCGAGTACCGCTGCGGGCGCTCCTCCCACAGACGCCCGACCCAGGGGCTGAATTTCTCGCGGATCTGCAACCGATAACCGGAGGCCACTTCCTTGAGTTCAAAAGCCCGGCCGTCGCAGGACTTGGCCAACAGCGTCAGCGCCTTTTTGAATACGGCCGGCTCCGGCCGCTCACCCTCCTCGAAGAGTTCGAACAGGCGATCCAGGGATTGGGGCTTTCCCGAGGCCAACAGAAAGGCTTCAAGCAGCGGCGCCAGCTCGCGAGGTTCAGTCAGATTCATTGTTTCAGCTCGTTATTCGGCTCGCGCCCGCACATGGATCGCCGCAAAGGGCTCATTCTGCACCAGCTCGACCAGGGATTCCTTGACCAGCTCGAGGATCGCCATAAAGGTCACCACGACCCCCAGACGCCCTTCCTCTGCGGTGAACAGCTCGACAAAGGGCACGAAACCGCCGCCCTTGAGCCGCTCCAGCACGTCGCTCATGCGTTCGCGGGTCGACAGCGCCTCGCGGCTGACCTGGTGGCTCTCGAACATGTCGCCCCGGCGCAGCACCTCGGCCATGGACATCAGCAACTCTTCCAGGCTCACGTCCGGCAACAACTTGCGGGCCCGGGCCTCAGGGGCATCAAGCTTGGGCACCACCACGTCGCGGCCAACCCGGCTCAGGTTGTCGATACCTTCGGCCGCGGCCTTAAAGCGCTCGTATTCCTGCAGGCGTCGAATCAGCTCGGCGCGCGGGTCGTCCTCTTCTTGCTCAACCTCGGCGGAACGCGGCAGCAACATCCGCGACTTGATCTCGGCCAGCATGGCCGCCATCACCAGGTACTCGGCGGCCAACTCCAGGCGCACCGACTGCATCAGCTCGACATAGCCCATGTATTGGCGGGTAATTTCCGCCACCGGAATGTCGAGGATGTTGATGTTCTGTTTACGGATCAGGTACAGCAGCAGGTCCAGAGGGCCCTCAAAGGCCTCGAGAAAGACCTCCAGGGCGTCGGGCGGGATGTACAGGTCCAGGGGCATTTCCAGCACCGCCTGGCCATAGACCATGGCGAAGGGCAGTTCTTGCTGGGCGCCGGCCTGGTCGTCGACGGTCTGTACTGCAGACATCTAGGCCTCGGCCATGAACGGCGCAGGGTCGCCGCAACCGATGCGGATCACTTCCGGCTCGCCATCGGCCAGGTTGATCACCGTCGACGATTCGGTACTGCCAAAACCGCCATCGATGATCAGGTCGACCTGATGTTCGAGCAACTGGCGCATTTCATAAGGATCGTTCAACGCCTCGCTCTCGCCGGGCATGATCAGGCTGACGCTCATCATCGGCTCGCCCAGCTCGGCCAGCAGGGCCAGGGCAATCGGGTTGCGCGGCACCCGCAGGCCGATGGTGCGCCGCTTGGGGTGCAGCAGCAGCCTCGGTACCTCGCGGGTAGCGTTGAGAATGAAGGTGTAAGGCCCCGGCACATACGCCTTGAGCAGGCGGAACGTGCCAGTGTCGATCTTGGCGAACAGGCCCAATTGCGACAGGTCGCTGCAGATCAGCGCAAAATTGTGCTTATCGTCCAATTGGCGCAAGCGTCGCACCCGCTCGATGGCGCCCTTGTCGCCCATCTGGCAACCGACGGCATACGACGAGTCGGTGGGGTAGATCACGACCCCGCCGGCACGGATGATTTCAACCGCCTGTTTGATCAGGCGCGGTTGTGGGTTCTCCGGATGTATCTGGAAAAATTGACTCACTGTCTCTACCTGTTCAGGCGGCAATAATTGGGTCATGTTTGAATCGACACCAAAGCGGCGGCAGATCCTCCGGAACCGGGCGATATTCGCCTATTTCGGACCAGCCTCCAGGACCATGGAAATCACTGCCGGCAGTGACCAGCAGACCGAACTCACGCGCAAGAATCGCCAGGCTGCCCACTTGTTCCGCGGGCTGATGGCCATTGACCACTTCGATAGCGTGGCCGCCCGCTTGAATATAGTCGGCAATCAGGCGCCGGCGTTTGCTGCGGGTGAAATCATAGTGCCAGGGGTGCGCCAGGCTGACCCAGGCGCCCGCGGCACGCAGGGTGCCAACGGTGTCTTCCAGGGTCGGCCAATGCTGCTTGACGTCCCCCAGCTTGCCGGCCCCCAGCCACTTGCGAAACGCTTCAGCACGATCCTTGACGTAACCGGCACGCACCAGGTAGTCGGCAAAGTGCGGCCGCGCCGGGGCGTTGCCGCTGTCGCCCAATTCCTGCTGGATAGCCCGAGCGCCTTCAAGGGCGTCCGGCATGCCTTTGAGCGCCAGCTTGCGGCTTATTTCCTCTGACCGCAGCCAGCGGCCATCGTGCAATTTGGCGATGGCCTCGACCAGCGCAGGGGCGTTGACGTCAAAACCGTAACCCAGGACATGGATGGTCGCGCCGCCCCAGGTGCAGGACAATTCAACGCCGTTGACCAGTTGCATCCCCAGTTCGACCGCCGCACGACGGGCCTCATCGAGCCCTTCCAGGGTGTCGTGGTCGGTCAGGGCCAGGACTCGCACGCCTTTTTCAAACGCACGCGCAACCAGTACCGCAGGCGCAAGCGCGCCGTCGGAGGCCGTGCTGTGGCAGTGCAAATCAACATTCACGGGACTGTTCAACCTCAAGTCAGCTGGCGCTTTCGCTACCATGGATGTTTGTTATTATGCCGCCACATCCTGCTTCTGGCTGCCACTGTGAAACAATTCATCGACTTCATCCCGCTGTTCCTGTTTTTCATCGTCTACAAAATCGATCCCCGCGTGGTCGACATTGCCGGCCAACAAGTGACCCTGGGCGGCATCTACAGCGCCACGGCGATGCTGATCATCAGTTCCCTGGTGGTCTACGGAGCGTTGTTTTTCTCCCAACGCAAACTGGAAAAAAGCCAATGGCTGACCCTGGTCGCCTGCCTGGTCTTCGGCAGCCTGACCCTGGCCTTCCACAGCGAAACCTTCCTCAAGTGGAAAGCCCCGGTGGTCAACTGGCTGTTCGCCCTGGCCTTTATCGGCAGCCACTTCATCGGCGACCGCCTGCTGATCAAACGCATCATGGGTCACGCGCTGACCCTGCCGGACCCGGTCTGGACCCGATTGAACATCGCCTGGATCGGCTTTTTCCTGTTCTGCGGCGCCGCCAACCTGTTCGTCGCCTTCACCTTCCAGAGCATCTGGGTCGACTTCAAGGTGTTCGGCAGCCTGGGCATGACCCTGCTGTTCCTGGTCGCCCAGGGCATCTACCTGTCGCGCCATATGCATGACACCGAACCCACCACGCCGAAAACCGAGGACTGACATGCTTTACGCAATCATTGCCACAGACGTCGCCAACTCCCTGGAAAACCGCCTGGCCGCCCGCCCGGCGCATCTGGAACGGCTGCAGCAGCTCAAGGCTGAAGGCCGCGTGGTCCTGGCCGGGCCGCACCCGGCCGTCGACAGCAATGACCCAGGTGCCGCCGGTTTCACCGGTAGCCTGATCGTCGCTCAATTCGACTCGTTGAGCGCCGCCCAGGCCTGGGCCGATGCCGACCCGTATGTCGCCGCAGGCGTCTACGCCAGTGTCTCGGTCAAGCCGTTCAAGCAAGTCCTGCCGTAAATCCTCCCCCACGCGATGAACCTTGGCGGTTCATCGTGTTCTCAATCGCTCATTATTCTCGTTTAACGGCCGACAACCTGCCCAACACTCGATTGGAATCAGGAGTTCCGATGCGCCAAGGTACGTTGTGTCTGCTGTTGGTCATGTTATCGATCGGGGCCGTTGCCCATGCCGAAGAAACCCAGGACTCGGGCCGCTCCACGCCGTTGTCCCTGAGTGCCGGCAGCCAGATCACCGAGTTGCAGCAACGCTTGAAAGAAAGCGAGCGGCTGCGTGATGAGTTGAGCAAACAACTGCAAAATGCCGATGCCGAACGCGAAAGTGCCCAGCTCGCCCGCTTGCGCCAAGAGAACCAGCGCCTCAAGCTGCAACTCAAGGAAGCCCAGGCCAGCCCGGGACCACGCCTGCTGACCGATCAGCAGCAATGGTTCGTCACGGGCGCAGGAGTGGCGCTATTGGCCCTGCTCTGCGGTATCTTCGCCAGTGGTGGACATCGAAAGCGTCGACAATGGCTAAATTGAGTGATGAATGAGCGACCTGTTACTGATTGATGACGACCAGGAGTTGTGCGAGCTCCTGAGCAGTTGGCTGAGCCAGGAAGGTTTCCAGGTACGTGCCTGCCACGATGGCCAGAGCGCTCGCCGCGCCCTGGCAGAGAGTGCGCCGGCGGCCGTGGTGCTGGATGTGATGCTGCCCGACGGCAGCGGCCTGGAGCTACTCAAGCAACTGCGCAACGATCACCCGGACCTGCCGGTGCTGATGCTGTCGGCTCGCGGCGAGCCGCTGGATCGAATCCTTGGCCTGGAGCTGGGCGCCGACGATTATCTGGCCAAGCCGTGCGACCCGCGAGAGCTGACCGCCCGACTGCGTGCCGTGTTGCGCCGCAGCCATCCGGCGGCCGTGTCGAGCCAGATGGAACTGGGCGACCTGTGCTTCAGCCCGATCCGCGGCGTGGTCAGCATCGATCACCAGGACATCACCCTCACCGTCTCCGAAAGCCGCCTGCTCGAAGCCCTGCTCAAGCAGCCCGGCGAGCCGCTGGACAAACAGGAACTGGCGCAGATTGCCCTGGGTCGCAAGCTGACCTTGTACGATCGCAGCCTGGACATGCACGTCAGCAACCTGCGCAAAAAGATCGGCCCCTACCCCGACGGTCGCCCACGGATCGTTGCCCTGCGCAGCCGCGGCTACTACTACAGCCTGTAAGGCCGTGCGCTGCCGAGCGAGGTGGCGCACAAGCTGTAGCCTTTTCGACCTGCCCCGCCGCCCAAAAAGGCCAGCGTCCAAACGTGGCCAGAGCCTATCGGCAACGACTACAGGCTTCCCCCCGGAGGAAAATTGTCAGGCCCGGGGATTTTCCTCTTTACCCAAGCTTTACCCTTCCCTGACTGCCGCTGACCTTGATCTGCGTAACCTGAACTCATCCGGAACTAACCGGGAATGAGACAAGGAGACACACCATGCGCAAGACCCTTATCGCTCTGATGTTCGCCGCTGCCCTGCCGACCGTGGCCATGGCCATGCCTGAAGGCCCAGGCCCGATGGGTCCGATGGACGGCCCACGCCACAGCGAGCACATGCGCGGCAAAGGCCCTTTCAGCCAATTGGACCTGAGCCGTGAACAGCGCCAGCAAATTGGCAAGCTGATGGGCGAGCAGATGCACGAACGCAAGCAACTGGTCGATAAGTACCTGGAGAAACTGTCGCCAGCCGATCAGAAAGCCATGAAAGACGAGATCGCCGCCAAGCAGCAGAAAACCGAGGCGGACATCCGTGCGGTGCTCAAGCCGGATCAACAGAAAGAATTTGACGCGATCCAGAAAAAACAGGCCGAGCGTCGCGCCGAATGGGCCGAGTTCAAGGCCTGGAAAGCGCAGCAACCGCAAAAAGCGCAATAATGCGTTAGCGTTTCCCCAGCCCAGTGGCTCCCCCACTGGGCTTTTCCTGTTTGAGGATTTCCTGTGCGTTCATTGTTCTGGCGCATCCTGGCCAGCTTCTGGCTGGCCATCGCCCTGGTTGCAGGGCTGTCGATCCTGCTTGGGCACATGCTGAATCAGGACGCCTGGATTCTCAGTCGTCATCCGGGCCTCAATACCCTGGCCCAGGAATGGACGCAAAGCTACGAAGCCCAGGGCGAGGATGCTGCCCAGGAGATCCTCCAGCAGCGCAAGCGCCAGTACCATATCGACGTGCAAGTGCTCAATGACAGCGGTGATCCGGTCGTACGCGGTACGTTCCCCAAGCGGGCAGCGGCCTTCGAGGCACGCCAGAACAACGATGATCGGCACCTGCCCTGGCGGCGCCTGACCGACGAATACACCAGCCCCAAGACCGGCGATACCTACCTGCTGATTTACCGCATCCCGCACCCTGAGCTCGATGCCTGGCACCGCGACAGCCTGATGTGGCCCTTGAGTGCCCTGGCGATCGCCCTGGTGGTGCTGACCTTGTTCAGCCTGCTGGTGACCCTGTCCATCACCCGTCCCCTGAGCCGCCTGCGGGTCGCAGTGCATGACCTGGGCCAGGCCACTTACCAGCAGAACAGCCTGGCCCGGCTGGCGGCCAGGCGTGACGAGTTCGGCGTACTGGCCAACGACTTCAACCGCATGGGTTCGCGCCTTCAAAGCCTGATCGGCAGCCAGCGCCAGTTGCTGCGGGATGTCTCCCATGAACTGCGCTCGCCCCTGGCCCGGCTGCGTATTGCCCTGGCCCTGGCCGAACGCGCCGAGCCTGCGGAACGCGAACGGCTATGGCCGCGACTGACCCGGGAATGCGACCGGCTGGAAGCCCTGATCAGTGAAATCCTGGTCCTGGCGCGGGTCGACGCCGACAACGCCAGCGCTGAAGAGGTGGACCTCAACGCCTTGCTCGGCAATTTACAGAAAGACGCCCAACTCGCCTGCCCTGAGCAAAGCGTGCGCATCGAAGCCGAACCCAACCTGCTGCTCAAAGGCTGGCCGACCATGATCGAGCGCGCCATGGACAACCTGCTGCGCAACGCCCAGCGGTTCAACCCGGACGGTCAATCGATCGAGGTCCTGGCATTGCGCCAGGGCGAAAAGATCGTACTCAGCGTGCGCGATCACGGCCCCGGGGTAGAAGCCGAACACCTGGGGCAACTGGGCGAGCCGTTTTATCGTGCCCCCGGGCAAACGGCGGCAGGCCACGGGCTGGGATTGGCGATTGCGCGACGCGCGGCGGAGCGCCACGGCGGCAGCCTGCTACTGGCCAATCACCCGGAAGGCGGTTTTATCGCCAGCCTGGAGTTGCCCCTGGAACCGGGGGCAGTGGCCTAGGGTCTGTTGACGTTTGGTGACGAGCCGCGTTGCTGGGCCAAACGGTGCGAGGCAAGGCGCGGGATGCCGCAAATGGTTATTCCCTTGGAAAATCCGGCAACGCAGCCTCGCGCCGTTTGGCACGCAACCCGAAGGGACGGGACCCTGTCTGGAGTGGCTGGGGCCCGTTCAACGATCAGCCGAGGTGAACCCAACCGCTTGAGTCAGACTCAGACCTGGCCCGACCAGGCGCTGACAAACTCCGCGGTGTCGACCTTGGGCGCCACGCGGGGTGCGTTCTGCGGCGTGCCCAGGTACAGGAAGGCAATGATTTCCTCACCTTCGCCCAGGCCCAGGCCCTTGGCCACATGGGCCGAATAGGACAACTCTCCGGTACGCCATACGGCGCCGATGCCCTGGGCGTAGGCCGCCAGCAAAATGCCGTGGGCGGCACAGCCGGCAGCCAGCAGTTGCTCGCTCTTGGGTACCTTGAAGTGCTCCTGCAAACAGGCCACTACCACAACCACCAGCGGCGCGCGCAATGGCATGGCACGGGCCTTGTCCAGGGCCGCCTGGGTCACATCGCCGCCCTGCAATTGCACGGCTTCGGCCAGCAACTCGCCCATTTGCTCGCGAGCCGCGCCTTCTACCGTCAGAAACCGCCAAGGCCGCAATTGGCCATGATCCGGAGCGCGCAGAGCCGCAGCGAACAGCGCTTCACGCTGGGCGGCATCCGGCGCCGGGTCGAGCAGGCGCGGAACGGAAACACGGTTGAGCAAAACGTCGAGAGCCTCCATCGGCCACCTCCTGCAAAAAATGTCCGGCCATTCTAGGGGCTGTTGACGTTTGGTGACAGGCCGCAACGGCGCCCCTCGAGCAACAGCCGAGGGGGCCCCGGTTTACATGCCCTGCCCCGCAGGTAGAATGGGCGCCCTTCAGTTATCAGCCCGAGCAGACTTCATGGCGTTGCCGACCTTACGGATCATTGGTTTCATCATCGGCATCTTCCTGATCACCCTGGCCATCGCCATGGTTATACCGATGGCAACCCTGGTGATATTCGAGCACACGGGCGATCTTCCGTCGTTTCTCTGGGCCAGCATGATCACCTTTCTCGCCGGCCTGGCGCTGGTGATCCCTGGCCGCCCGGAGCATGTGCACCTGCGTCCGCGCGACATGTACCTGCTGACCGTGTCCAGCTGGCTGGTGGTGTGCATCTTCGCCGCCCTGCCGTTCCTGCTGACCCAGCACATCAGCTACACCGATTCGTTTTTTGAAAGCATGTCCGGCATCACCGCCACCGGCTCCACGGTGCTCAGCGGCCTGGACACCATGTCCCCGGGCATCCTGATGTGGCGTTCGCTGCTGCACTGGCTCGGCGGCATCGGCTTTATCGGCATGGCGGTGGCGATCCTGCCGCTGCTGCGCATTGGGGGCATGCGCCTGTTCCAGACCGAGTCCTCGGACCGCTCGGAGAAGGTCATGCCCCGCTCGCACATGGTGGCGCGGCTGATTGTGGCGGCCTATGTCGGCATCACCATCCTCGGCAGCCTGGCCTTCTGGTGGGCCGGAATGACCCCGTTCGATGCCATCAACCACGCGATGTCGGCCATTTCCACCGGCGGCTTCTCCACTTCCGACGAATCCCTGGCCCACTGGAAACAACCGGCGGTGCACTGGGTGGCGGTGGTGGTGATGATCCTGGGCAGCCTGCCGTTCACCCTGTATGTCGCCACCCTGCGTGGCAACCGCCGGGCCCTCTTCAAGGACCAGCAAGTGCAGGGCCTGCTCGGCCTGCTGCTGGTCACTTGGCTGGTACTCGGCACCTGGTACTGGTGGACCACCAACCTGCACTGGCTGGAAGCCCTGCGCCACGTGGCGTTGAACGTGACCTCGGTGGTCACCACCACCGGTTTTGCCCTGGGCGACTACAGCCTGTGGGGCAACTTCTCGCTGATGCTGTTCTTTTACCTGGGGTTTGTCGGCGGCTGTTCCGGCTCGACGGCAGGCGGGATCAAGATCTTCCGCTTCCAGGTGGCCTATATCCTGCTCAAGGCCAACCTTAACCAGTTGATTCACCCGCGCGCGGTGATCAAGCAGAAGTACAACGGCCATCGCCTCGACGAAGAGATCGTGCGCTCGATCCTGACCTTCTCGTTCTTCTTCGCCATCACCATCTGCATGATCGCCCTGGCCCTGTCCCTGCTCGGGGTGGACTGGATGACGGCCCTGACCGGTGCCGCCAGCACGGTTTCCGGCGTCGGCCCGGGGCTGGGCGAGACCATCGGCCCGGCCGGCAACTTCTCGACCCTGCCGGACGCGGCGAAGTGGATCCTGTCCCTGGGCATGCTGCTCGGGCGCCTGGAGATCATTACGGTGTTCGTGTTGTGTATTCCGGCGTTCTGGCGTCACTGACCAGGGCTGAATCCTGCAACAGCCGCGCCCGATATTCACCGGGCGTGGCATCGAACCAGCGGCGGAACGCGCGGAAAAAGTTGCTCGGATCGGCAAACCCCAGCAAGTAGGCGATCTCCAGCAACGCCATGCCTGGCTGGGCCAGGTACTGCTCGGCCAATTCACGACGGGTGTCATCGAGCAGGGTCTGGAAGCTGGTGCCCTCCTCCTGCAAGCGCCGCTGTAGAGTGCGCTGGGACAAGTGCAGGGTCTGGGCCACCATCTCGCGTTTCGGCTCGCCCTGGGGCAGCAGTCGGCACAAGACCTGACGCGCCTTGTGGGTCACCCGGCTTTCGGAAAACCGCGCCAGGTATTCGCCGGCAAAGCGATCGTGCAACAAGGCCATGGCCTCATTGGCCGTAGGCAACGGTGCTTCCATGTCGGCCCGCTCGAAAATCAGCGCATCGTAGGGCGCGTTGAACACCAGCGGCGCATGAAAGGCGTGCTTATAGGGCTCCAGGTCTGCAGGTTGCGCCCCCTGGACCAACACTTTGCGCGGCTGCAACGTACGCCCGGTCAGCCAGCCGCACAGGGCCAGGGCGCAGGCCAGGGAGGCTTCGGCGCTTTGCCGGGTCGGCGGCAGGTGATCGCCATGCACGGTCAGAATCAGCGCATAACCTTCAGGTAAAAGTCGGAAACTCAAGTCAGCGCTTTCAGCAATGATGCGTTGATAGCGCACCAACCGCTCAAAGCCCTCGGCCAGGGTGCGGCTCGACATCAAGGCATAACCGGCAACATGAAACGACGCCGGACGCACCACCTTGGCCATGTTCAGGCCAATCGCCGGGTTGCCCGACAGCTCGACCGCCCGCTGCCACAGGCGGGTCATCGAGTCCTGGGGGAAACGCGCATCGGGGTCGTCCAGCGATCCGTAGTCGAGGCCCAGCTGCTTGAACAATGCACGGCAATCCAGGCCGTCCATCTCCAGCGCTTTGACAATTCCCATCGCCCAACTTGCAGAAGTCGTTCGTTCGCTCATGGCGTTTTCTTACATGAAGAGCCGCATGCTACGGCCAGATGTCCCAAGGATACTCACCCTTGGAGCTTAATTTATACGTCTTTATTATCCAGGACCTGTGAGCGCTCGCTTAAGCTCGGGCGCACCAACTCCAGGGTGGAGAATATTCGTAACTTAGCAAGGAGCTGCAATAATTAGCCCATGGATATCTACGCGATCAGAAAGTACAACCTTGAGATCCTCGCCAACGGCAGGACGCGAAAGGAGTGCGCGCAAAAGTGGGCAACGTCGCCCTCGGTGCTGAGCCAGGTGCTGTCCAAAAAGCCGGTGAGAAACCTCGGGGACGCGCTCGCACGCAGAATTGAAGCAGCCGAAAACCTGCCCCGGGGCTACCTGGATAATGTCCGCCACGGGCCATCCGCCCAGGCAGCGACGGCGCATGCCGAACTCAAGGACATGGTGCTGTGGGATGACTCAACCCCGGTCGACGATAACGAAGTCTGTGTGCCCTTCCTGCGCGAGATCGAATTGGCAGCCGGGTCCGGACGCTTTGCCATCGAGCAGGCCCCCCACCGTTTTTTGCGCTTTGGCAAAAGCGAGCTGCGCCACAACGCTGTGCAGTTTTCCAATGCCCGCTGCGTGAGCGTGCGTGGCAATAGCATGCTTCCCGTGCTGCGCGATGGCGCCACGGTGGCCATCAACACCGGGGTCAACCACTTCGGCCAGGTGATCGACGGCGATCTGTATGCCATCGATCACAACGGTTTGTTGCGGGTGAAACAACTGTATCGACTGCCATCCGGTATTCGTATCCGCAGCTTCAACCGAGACGAGCACCCTGACGAGGACTACCCCTTCAGCCAGATCCAGGCCGAGCCGATCCAACTGCTGGGGCATGTTTTCTGGTGGGGAATGTACGCCCGCTAAAACCTCAGGCTCGGACCTAGACGCTCAACAACCGCTGGAACCCCACCTGCACCGGTCTCGGCGATGCATTTCCATGCATATAAATATGCATTTATGGATTGATTTTTAATAAAAACTGGCAATAAACAATCCCTGAGCTAAATTTTAGTTCAGGCAACGGACAAACCGCCCAGGCAACTAACCCCATCACTGCTGCCCATTCGCCGAGTGGGCAGCAGTGATGCGGATACGATCACCGCATCAACCGCGGTCAACTCTTTAAAGGTTGGCCATACCAGGGCGCAGGAGCGCCTTGTTTAGAGATAAGGAAGAGGAAACACCCATGAACGCACAACAAAACAGCAACACAACTCAGGGTGAACTGCAGATTGGTCAGCCATACGGAGGTGGCTTTTTCATCGGCATCACCCAGGAAAACGGCAAGCTCTATCGCAATATCCAGGCTTCCAAGGTTTTCCAGCTCAAGGGGGTGCTGCGCTGCTACGGGCAAGATGTCGAAGGCGCCCACAGCTACACCGACAGCCGCGCCAATACCGAAGCCTATGCGGCGGCGGGCAGTAAATTGGCGCAACAGGCCCTGAAACTGGAAATCGACCATCGTACCGACTGGGCGATTCCGGCACGGGACGTGGTGGAGTTGCAGTATCGCAACCTCAAACCGACGACCCACCTCAACTGGTGCAGTTGGCGCGACGGTGACAACCCATCCAGCGTGCCGGTTGGCTATCCCTACACCCGCCAATACCCGCCGTGCAGCAACCTGGTGGCATTCAGCGAGGGCGGTCCCGAGGCGTTCGATACCGAGCGCTGGTACGCCTCTAGCACCCAGTACTCGGCGCACAACGCCTGCATCATGGATTTCTGCGGTGGCTACCAGCACTACGGCACCAAGTACGGCGAGCGCTATGTGCGCCCGGTGCGTAGAGAGTTGATCGAGTAACCCTGCGGCCCTCTCGCAGGTGCCGCCGGCAACTCTCGTAGGAGTTCGCTTGATCATGGACACGCAGTTGAATATCGCGTTTTAGCGAATGAGTGAAACCTAGTGCACAACCCGCAGCCTGATCCGAACTCGTTGCACAACAGCATCTGGATAATCAACTTCACCTAGCGCGGACACTGATGAACAAGCTATTTATCAGTGTTCCGCCATTCCCCGGCGCGCGACCTAGCACAGCACCCGCCGCCCTCCTGAAACACCCCCGCCTTCAGCCATCGATGCCCTTCCTCGGCGTTCAGAAAGTCATAAAGTGGCGCCCATTGCCAATGACGCCAGCCCCACGGGGCTCTAGACTCGAGCGAGCGCTACGCCCAAAAGCCACCCTAAAAACAACAACTGCAGAGAATGTCGGCGTGAAAAAAAACATCGGTCCATTCAATAGCTTCGCCGAGTTTTATCCCTACTACCTGAGCGAACACGGCAACAGCACCTGCCGCCGCCTGCACTTTATCGGTACCAGCCTGGTGATTTTCATCCTGGCGTTCGCCATTGGCAAAGGTGCCTGGCTGCTGCTCCTGGCGCTGCCGGTGGCTGGCTACAGCTTCGCCTGGATCGGGCATTTCTTCTTCGAAAACAACCGCCCCGCCACCTTCCAGCATCCCTTCTACAGCCTGCTGGGGGATTTCGTCATGTACCGCGACATGATCCTCGGCAAGGTGCCGTTCTAGTCCAAATTCCCCTGCGGGCACGCGGCTCGCCCGGTCAGCAAGCCGTCTCCCACAGCCAGTGCGCAGGCGGTAGCAGGGCTTAGACTCGAACCATCACCCACCACAACAAGCAGATGGCCCATGAGCGATCACGCCGGTTTTACCCATATGCAGGATGGTACCAAGCAGGACTGGGCGATCATCGCCGCCGACTTCAGCGCCTATGCCCGACAACTGGCGTCGCGCATCGTCACCCACTTGCGCCTGCTGGAAGGCGACTTCGGCGGTTTCCCGGTGGATCGCCTGAGCCACTCCCTGCAGACCGCAAGCCGCGCCTGGCGCGATGGCCAGGACGAGGAGTACGTGGTCTGCGCCCTGCTCCACGATATCGGCGACACCCTGGGCAGCTACAACCACCCGGATATCGCCGCTGCCATCCTCAAGCCCTTCGTTAGCCCGGAAAACCTGTGGATGGTGCAGCAGCACGGGATATTCCAGGGCTACTACTTCTTCCATCACCTGGGCATGGACCGGCATCTGCGTGAGCAATTCAAGGACCACCCGCAGTACCAGCGCACCGCCGAATTCTGCGCCAAGTACGATGCCGCCGCCTTCGATCCGGACTACGACAGCCTGCCCCTGAGCTTCTTCGAGCCCATGCTCGAGCGCCTGTTCGCCCAGCCGAAAAACTCGATCTACAAGGCTGCCATGCAAGCGCACAGCGCAGCCTGAATAGCCCGAGCGGGGCTTATGCCGGCTCCACCACCTTCTGCTGTTCGGCCCTGAGCCGGGCTTCGCGCGCCTGGGCATCGGCCAGGCGATACAGTTCGATGGTGCCGTCCCAGTGCTCGATCAGCGCCGTGCATGACTCCACCCAATCCCCGCAGTTGAGGTAGTCCACCTCGCCGACCTTGCGGATCTCGGCATGGTGAATGTGCCCGCAAACAACACCCTGCAAGCCGCGTTTGACGCACTCGTGGGCGATGGCTTGTTCAAAGTCACTGATAAAGCTGACCGCCGTCTTGACCTTGTGCTTGAGGTAGGCCGACAGCGACCAGTAGCCGTAGCCATAGCGGGCGCGCCAGTGGTTGAGCCAGCGGTTGAGGGTCAGGGTGAATTCGTAGGCCGAGTCGCCGAGAAAGGCCAGCCAGCGGTGGTAACGGGTGATCACATCGAACTGGTCACCGTGGATCACCAGCAGGCGCCGGCCATCGGCGGTAGTGTGCAGCGCCTCGTCCACCAATTGGATATTGCCCAGGATCAGCTTGGAGTAGCGGCGCAGGAATTCATCGTGGTTGCCGGTGACGTAGATCACCTCGGTCCCGCGTTTGCTCATGGTCAGCAGGCGGCGGATCACGTTGGTGTGGGCCTGGGGCCAATACATGCCGCCGCGCATTTTCCAGCCGTCGATGATGTCGCCCACCAGGTAGATGCGGTCGGCCTGGTAGCCCTTGAGAAACTGCGACAGATGCTCGGCCTGGCAATCCCGGGTGCCCAGATGCACATCGGAGATCCATAAAGTACGCACCCGCTGCTTGCGACTGGGTTTGACGAGTTCGGCGCTGGTCATGGGCACTCTCCTGCTGTTTTTGCGAGCTTGCTCCGTGGCGATTAATAGCCCATGACACAAATACGACCGTCCGATGACAGCCCGCGCGCAACGGCCTGCGGTGTAGACTGCCGCCTCTGCCAAGGAGACCGGGATGCGACCGATCCTCACCCTGCGCCACTACAGCCATGACCTGATCGTCCACAGCCACGACCACGCCCAACTGGTGTTCGGCCTGTCGGGCCGGCTCGACTTCGAAGTCGGCGGCCAGGGCAGCCAGGTCGGCCAGCAGAGTTTCGTGGTGGTGCCGGCCGGTGCCCACCATGCCTGCGGCAGCCCCGACGGCAGCCATTGCCTGGTGCTCGACGTACCGAGCGAGCATTGGGTCATGCAATCGCTGGGGGAACACGCCGAGGCCAGCCGGCGCTTGCTCGACACTCCCGGGCGCCTGCTGCTGGCCCCAGCCCAGAGCCAACTGGTCGACTGGCTGGCCGCCAGCCCCGTGACCGACCCGCTGATTGCCCAGCAAGGGGCCGTGCTGTTGCTGGCCAGCCTCAACAACGCGCTGCCCGTCGGTGGCGGTCGACGCCTGCCCTACGCCGCACTCAATGCCCACATCGACCAGCACGCCGCCCACCCGCTGCAAGTCGCCGATCTGGCGCGGCTCGCGGGTCTGTCCAGCGCACGCCTGCACGCGCGCTTCGTTGCCGAATGCGGGCAGACGCCCATGGACTACATCCGCAGCCGACGCCTGCACATGGCGGTCAACCTGTTGCGCGACTCGCCCCTGGCCATCGGTGAAATCGCCCAGCGGGTTGGCTACAGCTCACAGAGCGCATTTGCCGCCGCCATTCTGCGTGAATACGGCACCAGCCCCGGCAAGCTGCGGCGCGCCGCCGACCCGCGCTAGTTCCTCGACAAAAGACGCGAGGCTCGCGACAGACAGCGCATCGGTCACGCCCGTAAACTGCTGCCCTGCCACAGCGCCTGCCAGAGGGCGCCGGTTCTATTGCCCAAGGATTGAAATGACTCCGCGTACCGCCCTCGGCGCCCTGCATATCGGCGCCCTGATGTTCGGCCTGACAGGGGTGTTCGGCAAACTGGCCGCTGCCTCCCCGACAATCATCGTGTTTGGCCGCGCCGCCTTCGCCGTCCTGGCCCTGGCGCTTTTTGCGCGCCTGGCCAGCAACACCCGCTGGCAGCCGTTGACCCGCAGCGACTGCTCGCGCCTGCTGTTCAGTGGCCTGTTGCTGGCCGCGCACTGGGTGAGTTTCTTCATGGCGGTGAAAGTGGCCGGGGTGGCCATCGCGACCCTGGGTTTCGCCAGCTTTCCGGCCTTCACCGTGATCCTCGAAGGCCTGATCTTTCGCGAGCGCATCCGCCTCAACGAGATGCTCCTGGTGCTGCTGGTGAGCATTGGCCTGGTGCTGGTCACGCCAGCGTTCGACCTGGCCAGCGAGGCCACCACCGGCCTGCTGTGGGCCGTGGCTTCGGGGCTGTTGTTCGCCCTGCTGTCGCTGAATAACCGAGTCAGCTCCGGGCGCATTCCGGCGGTGCAATCTGCCCTGTGCCAGAACCTGGTGGTCGCCGCCTGCCTGCTGCCGGTGGCGGCGCCGGGGCTGGGCGAGGTTCGGGCCCTGGACTGGCTGTGGCTGGCCCTGCTCGGGGTGTTCTGCACCGGCCTGGCCCACAGCCTGTTCGTTGCCAGCCTGGCGGTGATCAAGGCACGCACGGCAGCGGTGGTATTCGCCCTGGAGCCGGTCTACGGGATCAGCATGGCCTGGTTGTTGTTCGGCGAAACCCCGACCCTGCGCATGTTGCTCGGCGGGGCCTTGATCATTGTCGCCATTGTGGTCTCGAGCCAACTGGCCGCTGCTTCAACCAGCAAGGCCGGCAGCGAGCACGCGCCCTCGCACTGACAGCCCACTTACGACCTGCTGCGCTGAGTTCAGGTCGTTTGGCTACCGCGCCTAGATCGAAGGCGGGTTCTGAGTGCGGTCGTTGTGACCCAGGTCGCGCTGCGGGTCGATCTGGTCACGCAGCCGCTGCTTGAGCACCTTGGCCTCGGGGAAGCCGCCGTCGGCCTTGCGCTCCCAGATCTGCACGCCATCGCAAGTGATGCGAAACGCGCCACCGGTGGCCGGTTCCAGGGCCACGCGCCCCAGGTCGTCGCTGAAGGTGCTCAGCAGTTCCTGGGCCAGCCAGGCGGCGCGCAACAGCCACTGGCATTGGGTGCAATAGGTGATGACCACTTCGGGTTTACGTTCAGTCATGGTTCGGCGGACTCCTGGGTTTCGGTCGCTATAATAGCCGCCTTTTTCCGCTGCCCCGAGAGCCGTGATGCGCCGCCTGCTGTCCTGCCTGATGCTGTGCCTGTTGCCATTGATGGTGCAGGCCACAGAAATTCCCCGCCCCACCATCGGCCTGGTGCTGTCGGGGGGTGCCGCCCGGGGCCTGGCCCATATCGGCGTGCTCAAGGCCCTGGAGGAGCAAGGCATCCGCATCGACGCGATTGCCGGCACCAGCATGGGGGCGGTGATCGGCGGGCTGTACGCCTCGGGCTACAAGATCGACGAGCTGGAGAAACTCGCCCTGGGCATCGACTGGCAGCAAGCCCTGTCCGATGCCCCGCCGCGTGAAGACGTGCCCTTTCGCCGCAAGCAGGACGACCGCGACTTCCTGGTCAAGCAAAAGCTCAGCTTCCGCGACGACGGCAGCCTCGGCCTGCCCCTGGGGGTGATTCAGGGCCAGAACCTGGCATTGCTGCTGGAGAGCAAGTTCGCCCACGTCAGCGACACCCGCGACTTCGACAAACTGCCGATCGCGTTTCGCGCGGTGGCCACCGATATCGCCAGTGGCGAGAAAGTGGTGTTCAGCAAAGGCCACCTGCCCCAGGTGATTCGCGCCAGCATGTCGATCCCGGCGGTGTTCGCCCCGGTGGAGATCGACGGTCGACTGCTGGTGGACGGCGGCATGACCGACAATATCCCGCTGGACGTGGCCCGGGACATGGGCGTCGACATCGCCATCGTGGTCGACATCGGCTCGCCGCTGCGCTCGCGTAAGCAACTGACCACCGTGGTCGATGTGCTGACCCAGTCGATCACTCTGATGACCCGACGCAACTCGCAAGAACAGTTGGCAACCCTGCACCCCGACGACATCCTGATCCAGCCGCCCCTGTCGAGCTACGGCGTGACCGATTTCGGCCGGGCCCAGGACATGATCGACGCCGGTTACCGCGCCACCCGCCTGCTCGACGCACGCCTGGCCCGCCTGCGCCCGACCCAGGCCGTGGATGCAGAGTTGACTGCCGCCCGAGCGCCGGGCCAGCGCACACCGATCATCAGCGCGATCAAGGTCGAGAACGACTCGAAAGTCAGCGATGACGTGATCCGCTATTACATTCGCCAGCACATCGTCGAGCCCCTCGACCTGGGCCGCCTGCAAACCGACATGGGCACCCTGTACGGCCTGGACTACTTCGAGCAGGTGCACTACCGAGTGGTGCACAAGGGCGCAGACAACACCCTGGTGATCACCGCTCGCGGCAAGCGCAACGGCACCGATTACCTGCGTCTGGGGCTGAACCTGTCCGATGACCTGCGCGGCAATAGCGCCTTCAACATTGGCGCCAGTTACCGGGTCAACGGCATCAACAGCCTCGGGGCGGAATGGCTGACGCGGGTGCAGTTCGGCGATCAACAGGAACTCTACAGCGAGTTCTACCAACCACTGGACGTCGGTTCGCGCTACTTCATCGCGCCATACCTGGCCGCCGAATCGCAGAACATCGAGTCGGTGCTCGATAACGACCCGATCGCCGAATACCGCCTGGAACGCTACGGCTTCGGCCTCAACCTGGGGCGGCAGATCGGCAACAGCGGCGAGATCCGCTTCGGCGTCGGCGAGGCCTGGGGCAAGGCCAAGGTGCGTATCGGCGAACAGAACCTGCCCAGCGAAAACTTCAGCGAGGGCTACTACCAGCTCAAGTACTCCTTCGACTCCCTGGACAACGTCTACTTCCCCCACAGCGGCGAAGACATCGGCCTCTCGCTGCGCCAGTTCGAACCCAACCTGGGCTCGGACAAACGCTACCGGCAATGGGAGTTTAAACTGGACAAGGCCTTGAGCAGCGGGCCCAACACCTTCATCCTCGGCGGCCGCTATGGCCGAACCCTGGACCAGGCCGACGTGGTGTCGTCGAGCTTTGTGCTGGGCGGCGCGCGCCAGCTCTCGGGCTTTCGCCAGGACGCTCTATCCGGGCAGAACATCAGCCTGGCGCGGGCCGTCTACTACCGCCGGCTGACGCCTCGAGCCTACCTGCCGCTGGACTTCCCGCTGTACATCGGTGGTTCCCTGGAACGAGGCCGGGCCTGGAACAACGACAATCCATTCGACAGCGGCTACATCAATGCCGCGAGTGTTTTCCTGGGGTTCGATACACCCCTGGGGCCGCTGAACTTCAGCTACGGCGTCAACGACGACCAGCAGAAGGCGCTGTACCTGAACCTGGGGCAGACGTTCTAGTCCGGGCCTGAAGCCATTACCGGTGGCCAGCGATCCGACTACTGACGGATCGCGGTAGCAGGGTTTGGGGCCGCTGCGCGGCCCAGCGGGAGCAAGCTCCCTCGCCACAGGGACGACGCTGCGGCTTGAGTGACGGGTATTCCCCTTACTTTCGCCTCGCTGCCGGGCGCTTGGCCGAAGGTTTGCGCGGCCGCAGCCGGCGCCAACCGAGCCAGGTGCCGCTCAGGCTGAGCAGCAAGCCGCCGAGGCTGGCGCTGATCAGCAAACCGTCCCACAGCGGTCGACGCTCCAACAGCGGCAGCCAGTCCCAACTGTGCAACAGGTTGAACAACCAGCGATAAACGCGGCGACGCTCGTCCAATTGTTCGATCACCGCGCCGCTGCGCGGGTCCAGGTGCAGCCAGGTGCCGGCCGGGTCGTCGAAGTGCAGGCGCAGGGCCGGTAGCGGTTTGTCCAGATGCCCGAGCATGCTGTGCTCGGCGCGGCCGTAGTAATAGGCATCGTAGGCATACAGGGTCTCGACGTGCAGCCTACCGGCTGGCCACATGGCCGAGGCGGCGCGGGCCAGGACCTCGGGCTCCAGGTTGCGATGCAAGCGGCCGTCACCGTCCAGCAGGCGTACCGCGCCGGCGCCATCCCGGGCAAGCAGATAGCCCTGGCCGCCGATCCGCCGCCATTCGATCTCACGGGGGACAAAGCCGTCGCTGTTGAAGCGCGCCAGGGCTTGGGCAGTACCTGGGGCAAACGCCCCGGGCTCCAGGGGGCCACCGTGATAAGCCGCGCTGGACAAGGCTTGCGGATGATCAAACAAGCGCCACGGGTTCATCGACAACCAGCCGCTGAAGACCCAGGTCAACGCCAGGCTGCCGAACACCAAACCGAGCACATGGTGCCAACGGGCGATGCCCTTGTAGGGGGTGCGCGAACCGCTGCGGTAAGGCTTGGCAAAGCGCCAGCGCAGCACCCCGACCAGCATCCCGCACAGGCACATCAGGCCGGCGGCGAACGCCAGTGACGTCACCACCCAGCCCCAGGCCCCATCCAGCACCCCGCCGCGCAACGGATAAAGCCAATGCAGCCAGGCCCCAACCCAATTCCACAAGCGTTCGTCCCCGGTGGCCACGCGCACCACCGCGCCGGTCTGCCCGGAGAGGTACAGCAGGCTGGCGTCGCGGTCCTGCAACTGGATGCGGTGCAACGGGCGCTCGTGGTCCAGGGCTCGGGAATGGCTCCAGGCGTCTTCCCATACCGAGCCCAGATACAGCGCCGGTGCCGAGTCGAATTGCTCGGCACTGGCGACCAGCAGTCCCAGGGTGGGTGTAACCCGCTGCCCGGTTCTGGCATCCACCGCGACGCTGTCGGCATCGCGGTAGCCCAGCAGGTAATGCGGGCGGCCAGCCACGCTGGTGAGGCGAATATTGCTCGGTGCCTGCTCGCGCTGCGCCGCCTGTAACGCCACGCCCAGGTCGACGCAGCAGCCTTGAGCCGCCAACGGCGGCAGCCGCGCCAGGTGCTCGGCGGGGGTGAGTTTGGGGTACCCCACATACAGCATCACCACCCCGGAGAAAAACCACAGTGCCAGCAACAGGCACAGGCCGATCCCCAACCAACGGTGCCACAGGTACAGATAACGTTTCATTCGCGCCTCAGAACCGCGTGTCCAACGCCAGCTCAACGCTGCGCGGGGCGCCCAGGTACAGCTGCGTGCCATTGGCGCGCTCGGCATAAACCGCGTCCGTCAGGTTGCGCACCCGTGCCGTCAGGCGGGTATCGGCGCTCAAGCGGTAACCGGCAAACGCCCCGAATACCTGATAACCCGGGACCCGGCGCTCGTTGGCGGCGTCGGCATACACCTGGGCCACATGGCGGCCGTCTAACCCCAGTTGCCAGGCCGGATCCAGGTCCCAGGTCAGCCACAGGTTGGCCACCTGATGCGGGGTGTTGCCCGGTGTGTGGCCCTTGCGCGACACACTCACGCCATCGACCCGCTCGCTGAAATCGTCGTACCAGGCCTCGGTGTAGGCCAGGTTGCCTTCCACCAGCCATTGCGGGGCCACGCGCAGCGAGCCGGCCAGTTCCAGGCCACGGCTCGATTGCTGGCCGACCGCCAGGCTTTGCCCGGGGTTGAGTGGGTCGGCGGTGGCCAGGTTTTTGCGTTCGATCTGGTACAGGGCCACGGTGCCGGCGCCGCGCCCCTGGAGAAAGTCGAACTTGGCGCCGACTTCCAGTTGCCGCCCGCGGGTCAGGTCGAAATCCTCGACCTGGCCCAGGGTCGCGGTGGCGAGCATGCCGGCCGGCGGATCGGCGGCGGTGCTGTATTGCACATAAACGTTGGCGTGCGGGGTCAACTCGTAGACCAACCCGGCGCGACCGGTACTGGCCGCGTAATCACGGTTGAAATAAGCCGGGTTGCTCGCGCTTACCGCGCGGTAGTTGTCGACCTGCAACTCGATGCGCTCATGGCGCAGGCCGGTGAGCAGCGACAGGCGCTCGGTCAGTTGCAGGTGGTGCTCGAAAAACAGCCCCTGGGTGTCCACCTGGTTGCGCCGGTCCTTATGGAAACCACGCTGCATGCCGGGGATGTCCCAGAAACTGCCCGGGTCGAAATCCCCCGGGTCGACTTGGTCCACCGTACCCGGCAGCGAGCGCGGCAGGCGCATCTGCACGTTATGGCTGTAGTCCACCCCCAGCAGCCAGCGGCTGTCGAGGCCGAACAACGGCTGTTCGCGGTGCAGCTCGAAACGGTTGCCGGTGACCGTTTGCTCATGGCGCTGCAACAGTGCGCCGGAACGGATCACCGCGCTGTTGTCGGCGTTGTAGCGGTAGTTTTCCAGGTTCTGAAACTGGCGCGTGGCCTGGTAGCGGTAGAGGGTGTTGCGCAGCTCGGTGGCGTCATCGAGCCGGTACTCGCTGAGCGAGCGCAGCCACTGCACGCGTTGCTGGTACAGGCTGTCGTCGACATTGAAATTGCGCAGGCGGTCGCGGCGGTCGATCTTCATCGTACGTCCCGTGCCATTGAGCACCGGCGTGCCCCAGTAAGGGTTGTCGACCCGTTCTTCCTGATACTCCAGGGCCAGGGTGTGGCTGAACTGCGCATTGATATCGCTGAGCAGGGAGAAGGCACTGGTAAAGGCCTCGCGTCGCTCGCGGTCAGCATAGCCACGGCCTTCGCTGCGGCTGAAGTCCAGGCGCGCGACGTGGTTTTCCCCCAGGCCGTGGTTGAAACCCAGGGCCGTTTCTCCGTTGCGATCCGAGCCCTGGCGCAACCGTGCCTGGTTGAAGTCGCTGTTACGTACCGGCTGCTTGGAGATGTAATTGAGCGAGCCACCCACCGCCCCGGCGCCATTGAGAAAGCCCGAGGCACCGCCAATGGCTTCGACCCGATCGTAGATCCAACCGTCCACCGGGCGTGCGGTGATGCTGTCGTAATGCAGGCCGATGCCATTGAACAACTGGCTCACCTGGCCTCCGCCAAAACCGCGCCAGCTCACGGCATTGCCCATGCCAGGGGGCGACGAGGCATTGAGCCCGGGCACGCTGTCGAGCATTTCACCGGTGGTGCGGGCGCCGCGGCGCTCGATCTGCTCGCGACTCACCACGCTGACCGAGGCCGGGGTCGAGCGCAGGTCAAGGCCCAACCGCGAACCGGTGCTACTCAGGGTGTCCAGCTCCAGCCCCGGGCTGAGCGGCGCCTCATGGGCGCTGACGACCTGATCGGGCAGGACCAGCGCTTCTTCGGCCAAGGCCGGGGAACACAAGGTGGCACACAACAGTGCACCGTAACGACGGCGGGCCGGGGGGGCGTTCATCACAGGTTTCCTGAATACACAGGCCGACGCAGAAGGCCGGCAACGGGCTCGAGGCACGCCAGGTCGGGTCAGCGATCGGGCACACCGGGTTAAGGTGCGCCATGGTGCAAAGACTGCGGCTCGAGGACTATCGGCCAAGTACGAAAATGCCCGCCGCACCTGCACTTCAACCTGCCGGTCCAGCGGTTGAGGCAGTACATTTCTTTACAAAAAAAAATCCTTCATTCAAGCAATCGACAGGTTTTCCTCTATAGAATCGCCGCCCCTCGTTAACCGCCAGACAAAACACCCCCCTGACAGGCGGTGATTGGAGCCCTATTGCAAGGCCAGCAAGCCCCCTCCCCCCTGAATCAAAAGAGACCCAACCCGATGCCAATCCGAACCGTGATTGTCGATGACCACCCCATCACGCTGATCGGCATGCGTGCCCTGTTGAGCAGCAACCCCAAGCTGTTGATCGTGGGCGAAGCACAGGACGTCGGCGGACTCTTCGAGCTGCTGGACCGGCAACCCTGCGACCTGCTAGTCACCGACCTGATGATGCCCGACAGCGAGCAGGTCGATGGCCTGCGCCTGATCCAGCAACTGCGCCGCCGCTACCCGGAGCTGGCCATTGTGGTGGTCACCATGCTCAACAACCCAGCGTTGATCGGCTCGGTGCTCAAGCTGGGGATCCAGGGCCTGGTGAGCAAGCGCGGCCTGCTCAATGACTTGCCCAAGGCCATTGGCGCCAGCGCCTCGGCGCCCTTTCTCTCACCTACATTCAGGCAACTGCTGGACCTGGGCACGGCCGAACACGGCAAACCGCTGCTGCAACTCGAAGAGCTCTCGCCACGGGAAGTCGAGGTACTGCGCCTGTACGGCAGCGGCCTGACCATCGGTGAAATCGCCCTGCACCTGAACCGCAGCAAACAAACCATCAGCACCCAGAAGATCAGCGCCATGCGCAAGCTGGGCCTGGACACCAACGCCGCGCTCTACCTCTACATCCAGGAAAACGGCCTGACCTGAAGGCGATTGCCATGCCTCGTTTACTGCAGTCCCTGATCGCCCTGTGCCTGCTTGGCCTGGGGGCCCTGTCGGGGCCTACCGCCCTGGCCAATCCGCCCGAGCCGACCTCGACCAGCCTGGCCCAGCTCAACGCCATGCGTCAGGCACTGCCGAGCAAAACCTTGCGCGTGGCGCGTATCTCCCCACCCGAGTATGTGCACGAAGGCAGCGCCAACCTGGCTTTGCGCGCCATCACCGAGGATTACCTGCAACTGATCGGCGACTTTCTCGACCTGACCATCAAGGAGGTGCCCTACCCCAGCGTGGCGGCGGCCATAAACGGGCTCAATGCTGGCGAGATCGACCTGCTGACCCGGGTCACCGACTTCGAGCGCCAGCATGCACGGCTGAGACTCAGCCGCCCATACCTTGCCAATGCGCCGATCATCGTCGGGCGCAGCGCTGACAACAGCCTGCCCCCGGACCTGGCCGGCAAGCAGGTGCTGCTGCTGGCCGACTATATGGACCCGACCACGGTGCGCCAGGCCTACCCCAACACCAAACTGCGCACCGTCCCGACCGCCGCCGAGGGCCTGCGGCAACTGGCCGACGGCGAAGCCGATGCCTATATCGGCGACAAAGTCCGGGCCAACTTCCACATGCTCGCCCTGCCCGAGCTGAAGCTGCAGAACAAGTTCGCCGCGCACCTGAGCAGCGAAGGGTTTTCCTTCGCCGCCCGGGAAAACGCCCAAGACCTGATTACCCTGATCAACGTCACCCTGGAAAGCATCTCCGAAACCCGCAATCGCGAGATCATCGAGCAACGTTCCCAGTCCAGCCGGCTATTTGCCCCGACGGATGCGTTTGCCCTGACCCCCAAGGAACGTGAATGGCTGCGCCAGCATCCGACCCTGACCCTGATTGCCAGCGAACAACCGCCCTACTTCTACAGCGATAGCGATGGCCAGTGGACCGGCTTGGGCATGGAGATCCTGCAGGGCCTGGGCGACGTCTACCCCCTGCAACTGGAGGTCATCGCCAGCCAGTCGCCCGCCGTCGACCAGCAACTGCTGCAAAGTGGTCGCGCACAGCTTGCCTCCAGCCTGCCGGCCACTGCCGAACGCCGGCAGAACCTGCCGTTCAGCGAGCCCTTTGGCGCCCAGGCCTGGACCTTCGTGATTCGCCGCGACACCAGCTCGCCGAGCTCCCTGGAAGCCATGGTCGGCCGGCGCCTGGCCTTGCCGCTCAACCACCCCCTGGACACCTGGTTGCAGACCCGCTACCCGCAGGTCGAAGTGGTGCGCACCCAAAGCACCGAGCAAGCCCTAGCGCTGGTCGAAAGCGGCAAGGTCGACGCCACTCTGTACACCGCCCTCGGCAGCCGTGGAGGCCAGCCATGGCTGACCGGACGTGACCTGCGGGTCGGGCAGACGATCCAGGCCATGTCCCTGCCCCAGGTGTTCGCCATCAGCCCCGGCGCGCCCGAACTGCGTGGCATCCTCGATAAGTTGCTCGGTTCGGTGGCCGGCGAACTCCATGGCCGGGTCAAGCTACTGAACAGTACCCAGGCCGATCACGCGCCCTGGGAACAACTGCCGGAAGGCTTCTGGCACGCTGTGGTCCTGGCGTTGGTGGTGGTCTTGCTGTCGCTGCTGTGGAACTGGCGACTCAAGGTACAAGTACGCCAACGGCGTGCCGCTCAGCACCAGTTGAGCGACCAGCTGGCCTTCCAGTTCTCCCTGCTCAACGGCTTGCCGACGCCCTTGTACGTCCGTGACCTGGAATTGCGCCTGAGTACCTGCAACCGCGCCTACGAAAGCTTTTTCGGCAGCGCCCTGGAGCAACTGCAAGGCACCACTCCGCAACAGCAGGGCATGGCCCCCCACAGCCTGGCGCTGAATCTGGAAGGGCAGTACCGGCTGCTGCTGGATAACCGCCAGCCGCAGTTTTTCGATGGTTGCATCGAGGTCAATGGCGAGCAGCGGTACATCTACCATTGGCTGGTGCCGTTCTACAGCGCACGCGGCAAGTTGCAGGGTTTGCTCGGCGGCTGGATCGACATCAGCGAACGCAAGGGCCTGGAGCTCAAACTGCGCGAAGCGCAACAGACGGCGGTCGACGCCAGCGCGGCCAAGGGCGAGTTCCTGGCCACCATGAGCCACGAGCTGCGCACCCCGCTCAATGCCCTGGTCGGCCTGCTGGAACTGGAAAGCCGGAGCGATCGGGCACCGTCGGAGAACCTGCGGATCGCCCAGCAGTCGACCAACTCGATGATCGACCTGATCGGCAATATCCTCGACCTCGACAAGATCGAGAGCGGGCAGATGCAATTGGCCCCGCAACCCGTGGCCCTGGTGCCGCTGCTGCAAGCCTGCCTCGATCTGTTTGCCGCCCAGGCCCGACAGAGCGGCCTGGCCCTGAACCTCGACTGCTCCGGCCTGAGGCCCCAACGCCACTACTGGCTGGACCCCATGCGTCTGCGCCAAGTGCTGCATAACCTGCTGGGCAATGCCCTGAAGTTCACGGCCCGCGGGGAGGTCCGACTCAGCGCCGAAGAGCTGGACCTGGGGGGCGGCAAGAGCCAGCTGACCCTGCAAGTCAGCGATACCGGCATCGGCATCGCCAAGGCCATCCAGCCGCGTATTTTCGAACCCTACATGCAGGCCCACGCCGAGGTCGCGCACCTGTATGGCGGCTCGGGGCTGGGGCTGAACATTTGCAGCCAACTGGTGCAATTGATGGACGGGCGGATCTGGCTCGACAGCCAGCCCAACCAGGGTTGCCAGGTCAGTGTCGAATTGCCGTTGACCTGGCTGCCGGCACCAGCGCTGGATACCGCCCCACAACGCCGTCTGCCAAACGCGTTGAGCCAAGCCCTCAACGTATTGATCGTCGACGATGTGTCGACCAACGGCCTGGTATTGCAGCAACAACTGGCCAGCCTCGGCCACCGCGCAACCTTCGTTTGCAGCGGCGCGGCGGCACTGGAGTCCTGGGAGCGCGAGCCGTTCGACCTGCTGATCAGCGACTGCAACATGCCCGGCATGGACGGCTACACCCTGGCCCGGGCTATTCGCCAGCGCGAACAGGCCCAGGGCCTGGTGGCGCGTCCGATCATCGGCTACACCGCCAGCGCCCTGACCGGGGAAATGCAACGTTGCCACGATGCGGGCATGAACGACCTGATGATCAAGCCCGTGACCCTGGCCCGCCTGCGCGAAGCCCTCGCCGGGCAAGCCGCACAGCCCCCGCTACGAGTGCCCAGCACCACGCCCGGCTTCGACCTGAGCCATCTAGAGGGCCTGGCCGGCGCCGATCCGAGCTTGATCAACCGTTTGCTGGAGGAGTTGCACAGCAACTTGAACGAGGAATGCCAGCGCTTGCAGCAGCCCTTGGCCGACCTCGATGACGAAGCCATCGGCCAGTTCATGCACCGCCTCGAAGGCCTGGCCTGCACCATCGATGCACCGCGATTGCTGAGTGCGTGTGAAGGGGTGCGCCAGGCTGCCCGCGAGTATGCCGAACTCAATCATGCCCAGGCGCATTTGCTGGGGGTGTTGAACGGTCTGCTGGACGATATCAGGCATCACCCCACAGACCGCTCGCCACTTTAGAGGTAGCTGATGCGGTACTGCACCGAACCTTCCACCGCCGTCGCTTCAACACCGGTTTCTTCAGCGTAGTAGCGCACGTTGAGCACCTTGCTCACGCCAGCGGTGGACTCACCCTCTTCGACCAGGGTGACCTTGCTCAATTCACCGGACGCCAGATTGATCGGAGTGGTTTCATCCAGCAGTTGCAGACTGACCTTGGAGCTGCCACCCGGCGCTTCGTTGGTCAGGCGGCCTTCATTGTTGACATCGCCATTGGGCAAGAACGCAGCATTGATGGTGCGGCTGGCGGTACCACCGGTGCAGCCGTTCAGGGTCAGGGTGAAACGCGCTTCACCGGCGGTCTGGCCCACTGCCGCCAGCTCTTTCTTGGAGATCGACGGCAGCAGGATGGTCGGGTTGCTGGTGCCGTTGATGTTGAGGCTGCAGGTTTCATCGACGACCTCGCCGAGGAACTTGATTTCAGAGGCCTGGGCCTGTTGTACAGCGCCCAGCAGGGCCAGAGTGATCAGGGTTTTTTTCAACATAGGGTTCATTTCCTTGGGATAGGTTCTGGTAGATCGAACCCGGACCACAGGCCCGGTTCGACGCCTGAGGATTCTGCCTACCCTCGCTCCCCTCGCTGAATAGGACGATAACGAATACCTCTCGTGTCCCCCCTACCATTCGGCACCTTAGTACCAGAACTATTCAAACGCCCCTGCGCGCTCCCTAAGCTTGCCCCCTGACCATCACGCCCCCCCTCAAAGCAACACCGCGTGTACCCGGCCACCCACACTTAATTTACCCAACCGCAGCGCCCCCCTCGCTGCGGCAGGAGGTCCCTTGCATGCCAAAAATCGTCCGTTCCCTGCTGTACCTTGCCAGCACCCTGCTGTACCTCGGGTTTTGCGCGCACCCGCTGCACGCCAGTGTGGTGATCACCGGCAGCCGCATCATCTACCCGGGCGAGGCCCGGGAAAAATCCCTGCAACTGAGTAACCGCGATGCCTTCCCCAACCTGGTCCAGGCCTGGGTCGACAGCGGCGACGAGGACAGCAGCGCGCTGACCGCCGACGCGCCCTTCAGCGTCACCCCACCGATGTTCCGAATCGAGGGCAACAGCGGCCAGACCTTGCGTCTGCGTTTCACCGGCGACAGCTTGCCGGCGGATCGCGAGTCGCTGTTTTTCCTTAATGTGCTGGTGGTGCCGCCAACCCAGGCCGACAGCGAAGGGCGTAACCAGTTCGTGGTGATGCCGCGTCATCGACTGAAGATATTTTATCGCCCGGCACAGATGGCCAACGCCCTGGAGCACCTGCCCAAGGCCCTGCAATTCACCCTGCGCGCCCAGGGCGAAGACTGGCTGATCGAGGCCCGCAACCCTACCGGCTACTACGCCACTTTCGCCGAAGCCAATGCCCAGGCGGGCACAACCACCGCGCCACTGAACTACCAGAGCAGCCTGGCGCCCTTCAGCAGCGCCACCTGGAGCATCGCCCGCAAGTCGCTGGGCGGCGCCCCGCAGAGCCTGAACCTGCGCCTGGTCACCGACGCTGGCGGCGCCCAGACGCTACAGGTTCCGTTACTCCAATGAAGAGCCTATCCGCCCGATGCAGCGGCGCCGTGCTGCTGGCGGTGAGCTCGGCGCCCTGGGCCCAGACGCCCGCACCGGCAATCGCCGAGGCGCCGCCCAGCGCTGCCTATCAGTTCAACCCGCGGCTGTTGCGCGGCGCCAGCAATGCCGAACTCAGCGCCGAACACCTGAACCGCGCCAAAACCATCGCCCCCGGGGAATACTCGGTGGACCTGGCGCTCAACGGCCTGGAACTGGGCCGGTATGACGTGCTGTTCCAGCGCCAGGCCGATGCCCAGGTCAGCGCCTGCTTCAACCGCGCCCAACTCCTTGCATTGGGCGTGCGCGAGGAGCGCCTGGGTGACCTCGACGATTCGGCCTGCATCCCCCTGGCCCGCCAGATCACCGGCGCCAGCGAACACCTGGACTCCACCCGCCTGCACCTGGCGCTGTCCATCCCCCAGGCGCACCTGCTGACCCAGCGCCGTGGCGAAGTGCCCCGCGAAGCCTGGAACAACGGCGACAACCTGGGTTTCATCAACTACAACGCCAACCATTTCCAGGCAGCCCAGCGCGAGGCTTCCACTTATTCCAGCTACCTGGGCCTGCAATCGGGGGTCAACCTCAATGGCTGGCGGCTGCGCCATCAATCCAGCCTGACCGCGGCCAGGGACAGTGCCGAACACTGGAAAACCCTGCGTACTTACGCCCAGTATTCCCTGCCCGACCTGAGCAGCCAGTTGACCCTTGGCGAGAGCTTCACCAGCGGCCGCCTGCTCTCCAGCATGGCCTACCGGGGCGTGCAACTGGGCAGTGACGAACGCATGTTGCCCGACTCCCTGCGCGGCTATGCGCCCACCGTGCGCGGCATCGCCCAGAGCAATGCGCGAGTCATCGTGCGCCAGAACGGCAACGAGCTGTACCAGACCACCGTGCCCCCCGGCAGTTTCGAGATCGATGACCTCTACCCCACCGGCTACGGTGGCGACCTGGACGTGGAGATCACCGAGGCCGACGGCCAGGTCAGCCGTTTCAAGCAAACCTACAGCGCCCAGCCCGATGCCCTGCGCCCAGGCCTGACCCGCTATTCGCTGACCGCCGCACACACCCGCGACAACGGCATGGGCACCACGCCACAGGGTTTTCTCGACGGCACCTATGAGTACGGGCTGAGCAATGCCCTGAGCCTGCGCAGCGCCAGCCGCGCCGCCGAGGGCTATCAGAGCCTGTTGCTCGGCGGCGTCTACAGCCATCGCCTCGGCGCCTTCGGCCTGGACACCACCCTCACCCGCGCCGACACCCCCGACGCCCGCAAGCGCGGCGCGATGACCCAGCTCAGCTACAGCCGCACCTTTCAGGCCAGCGGCACCGGCCTGAGCCTGAGCACCGCGCGTTACTCCAGCGAAGGCTATCGGGAACTGATCGACGTGCTGGGCGAACGGGCCCGTGCCCATGTCCCCCAAAACTGGAGTTCGCGCAGCTACCAACAAAAATCGCGCGTCAGCCTGCAACTCAACCAGACCCTGGCCGACTACGGCACGCTCTACGTCTCGGCATCCCAGCAGCACTACCGCAATCGCGAGCAGCGCAACCGCCAATTGCAAGCGGGGTACTCGATCATGCTGGGCAAGGGCGTGGGCCTGAACCTGTCGCTGGCCCGGCAATACGACGGCCTGGGCGAACACAGCCAGACCCGGCAGATGCTGTCCCTGACCGTGCCGTTGGGGCGTACCAGCGGTGCGCCGAAACTGGCCACCAGCTTCAGCCATAGCTCCGACCGCAGCGACCAGTATCAGGCCAGCCTGGCCGGCACCACCGGCACCGACAACGACTTCAACTACAGCCTGCACCTGAGCCAGGCCGGGGGCGGAGGGGGCGAAGACGAAGATTCAGTGATCGGCGCCGCCCTGCAACAGCGCCACGCCAATGCCGCCCTCGGGGCCAGCCTGTCGCGCGGCGAGGACTTCTGGCAAGGCTCGGCCAGTGCCATGGGGGCGCTGGTGGTGCATGAGGGCGGCGTGACCCCTGCGCCGTACCTGGGCGAGACCTTCGCCCTGATCGAGGCCAAGGGCGCCGAAGGTGCTCGGGTGATGAATGGCCAGGGCGCGCGGATCAACGCGGCCGGCTATGGCGTGATGCCCAGCCTCAATCCGTTTCGCTACAACGATGTCGGGCTGAGCAGCCATGGTCTGCAAGGCAACGTCGAACTCAAGCAGACCCAACGCCGAGTGGCGCCGATGGCCGGCGCCGCACTGCGCCTGCACTTTGAAACCCTGGCCGGCCATGCGCTGCTGATTCGCGCGCCGCGCGACGATGGGCGTCCGTTGCCCATGGGCGCCACCGTGTACGACAGCGACGAGCGCGAGGTCGGCATGGTCGGCCAGGCCAGCCAGCTCTATGCCCGGGTCGACCACCCCCAAGGCGAGCTGCTTGTGAGCTGGGGCGAGGCCGCCAGCGAACAGTGCCGCGTCGCCTATCGCGTCGACCCGGCCGAGCGCCTAAACCCTTTGATCTCCATCGCTTCGACCTGCCATCCAAGTGCGGTCGAACCCTCTATTGCGAGCCCTGCGGCATGACCTTGCGCGCCCCATATTGCACCCTGACGAACCTTGCCCTGAGCCTTGCCCTGTGCCTTGCCGCCAGCACGTCGGCCCAGGCCATCTGTCGCAGTGTCTGGTCCTACAGCGCCCACGACAGCGCCACGAGCAACCCGGGCCTGGCGCCCATCAACCTCCACGCCGAGTACCTGCAACCGGCCGGCAGCGTACTGGCCACCGCCAACCTGTCGGTGGCGCGCAATGCACGGGTCGACCCTGAAGAGCTGGCCTATGAATGCCTGCCGGAGGACGGGCCGTTCTACGAATACTTCGCCACCAATGGCAGCGATCCCCTGAGCGGCCAGCGCCCCATCGCCGACATGCCCGGCTACTACCACAGCCCGTGGCCTGACGTGGGTCTGCGTCTGATTCATAACCAGAGCGGGCAGGCGTTCAGCCGGTTCTGGCAACGGCGGCCGATCCAGGGCGACTACAACCGGCACAGCGGCCGGGTCGAATTTCGCGCCCGGCACTTCAGCGACGTGACCCTGGAACTGGTGAAGCTCGGCGCCAGCGCCGGCAGTGGCGCGCCCGACGAAGGGCTGTACCAGCACGCCCGCGCCAGTGGCTACATTGCCTTTCAAGGCGCGGGGCTGGGGGCCGGCCTGAGCCCCGGCTGCGATTCGGCCAGTGGCTGCGGCGGCCAGCGCCAAAACTGGACGGCCGCGATCGGCCTGGGCAACGCGGTGCATATCAACCGCCACAGCAGTTGCGAAGTCCGAGCCGCCACCCCTCTGGTCGATCTCGGACAACTATCCGCCGCTCAACTACAACAGGGGGGCGCGCGCCTGGCACACTTCAACATCGACATCGAGTGCAGCAACGCCGGGGCCCGCAGCGCCATCAGCCAGGCCCAAGTGGCGTTCCTGGCACCGCCGCACAACCGTCAGGCGTTGACACGCCACTACCCGCAACAGCTGGACCCCAGCGGCAACGCACGGGTCTTGCTGTCCAGTGGCTACGGGCAGTCGCCGAACATCGCCGGCGGTGTCGGTATCCAGTTGCTCGACCGCCAGCAAAATCCACTGGTGCTGGTGGCCGGCGACAGTTGCGGCGGCGATCGCACAGCCCCAACCTGCTCCGCCGCACTCAGCCCACAGCCGGGGTGGTACCCACTGGCCCAGCACTTTCAGAACGTGCTGCAAGAACAACGTGGCCTGAGCCGCTACAGCGGACAGTTCAGCGCCCGCCTTATCCCCCTGGCGCCACGGGTCAGCCCGGGGCGGGTCGAGTCCAGCATCACCGTCCTGGTGCGGCTGCCATGACCCTGCGCATCGGCCTGCTGTTAACACTCTTATATGCCTGGCCGGCACAGGCCGGCCTGCTGCTGTCGGCCAGCCGGGTGATCTACCCGGCGGATGCCCGCGAACGCAGCCTGGAGATCGTCAACACCAATACCTACCCGGTGCTGTTGCAGACCTGGGTCGACGAGGGTCAGCACAACGGCGAGTCGAGCCTGGGCGACAGCCCGTTCGTGGCCTTGCCGGCAGTGCTGCGCCTGGAGCCCCTGGCCCGCCAGACCATTCGCCTGCTGTACAACGGCCAGCCACTGCCCGATGACCGTGAAAGCCTGTACTGGCTCAACCTGCTGGAGATCCCGCCCAGTAGCGCGCCCCAGGCCCCGGGTGAGCACCTGACGGTGAACCTGCAAACCCAGATCAAATTGCTGTGGCGCCCCCAGGGCCTGGGCTCGCCGGAACAGGTCGGACAGCGCCAGCACGTGGCACTGGCGCCAGCCGGCAACGCCCTGCTGTGGCATAACCCCACGGCGCATTACGTGACCTTGAGCGAGGTCAGCCTGCGCACCGCGCACGGCCTGCAAACACTGCCCGGGACCCTGCTTGCGCCCTTCACAAGTACCTGCATCGGCCTCGCGGCCAGGGCCGATAGCAGCAGCCACGTGGAGATGCGTCTGGTGGATGATCGCGGCGCACTGCGTGAATTGCAGCCATCCCTGCAACCGTTCAGCGACACCCCGAACCTCGCACCCTGCCCCCTCCCAGCGCCCATCTCCGACGCCAGCCCATGACCAGACTGGATATTTCCCTCTATCCAGTGTCGCGGTTGCGACTCTCGTACTCGTCCCATGGGCGCACCACGCCCCCAAAGGCATTCTGATCAGGCCTTCAACGGCGGGCTCAGCGCCCCAAACGTACCCGCCATTGACGGTTCTATAACCAATTAGAAAGCCACCAAGGATTCACCATGATTCATAGCAAACGTGCACGCACTCTGCGCAAACTGCCTCTGGCCATGGCCATCGGCCTGACCACTCTTGCTTCGCAGCAGGCATTTGCCCACGGTTACATTGAAAGCCCGAAATCCCGCTCATTCATGTGCAGCTCGGGCGGCGGTTCAATGAACGCAAACTGCGGCGGCGTCACCTACGAGCCACAGAGCGTGGAATACGCAGAAGCAGTTGATAAGCATCACAACGGCGCTTACTGCCCTGGAGATTTCACCAAGTGCGGCCCTGCTGACGGCTCCATCGCCAGCGCCGGGATGGATCGCTTCAACGATTTGAATGAGCAGACCGCCACTCGCTGGGCCAAGACCACCATCAAGCCGGGCATGAACGAGTTCCGCTGGAAGTACACCGCTGCTCACCCAGCCAACTACTACCAGTTCTACATCACTAAGAAAGACTGGAACCCGAACAAGCCGCTGACCCGCGACTCGTTCGAAATGACCCCGCTGCTCAATGAAAATGCTGGCGGCGCCATGCCGTCCACCAGCAAGCCGACTAAGCACCAGGTCAACATCCCGTCCGACCGTGCTGGCTACCACGTAGTCCTGGCTGCCTGGCGCGTCAATGACACCAGCGCTACGTTCTACCAGGCCATCGACGTCAACATCGATAACGACAGCGCCCCGATTTCCCAGTGGACTCAGATCGGCTCCGTACAGCCTGAACAGCTGCAAGTTGGCGACAAAGTGATGACCCGCGTCTTCACCAAGTCCGGTGAGCAGACTGCTCGTCAGACCGTGCTGGAAATCAGCAGTGCTGAACAGGCACAGGCTAAAACCTGGCCATTCCTGCTGGCCGAGAAGGTTAACAAAGCCAACGCCGGCTACCAGATGGGTCAAGTCGGTGCCGACGACAAAGTCGTGCCGAACCGTGACCTCAACAGCATCTTCACCAATGCCAAGAGCGACGTGGTACAGGTAGAAATCCAGAAAGACCAACCAACTCTGCCAGGCACCCTGAGCCTGACCGGTCTGGCTGCGGATTACACCCTGAACAACGGCGCCGCTGACCTGCACTTCAACGCTGTGGCTCAAGGTGGCAAGTACACCATCACCGCCACCGTGTTCAACGGCAAAGGCGAGAACATCGCTCAAGTACAAGGTGCAGCTGGGGAAAACACTCCGCACTTCACCCTGCCGCTGAAGAAAGTGACAGCCGGTGACTACGACCTGGTGGTCGTGGCCAAGCCGGAAAAAGGCGAACTGCTGCAGAAAACCCACAGCTTCAAACTCAAAGATGCAGCAGTGGGCGGTGACTACGACTTCGTATTCCCGGACGGCCTGGCCTCGTACAAAGCTGGCACCAAAGTGCTGGCCAAAGACGGCAAGACGTACCAGTGCAAAACCGGTGCGGTCTCTGGCTGGTGCAAAATTTACACCCCTGGCAACAACGCGTATGAGCCGGGTCTAGGCTGGGCTTGGAAAGAAGCCTGGAACCTTATCAAGTAACTCATAAGGCTGTAATACGAGCGTGGCGCCTGGCGCCACGCTCTTTCGTTCAGGAATACCTTGCATGTCCGCTATTAACTATTCCAAGCCGCGCCGGTTGCTGCACTGGTGCTCGGCCCTGATCATCATCTGGGCCTCCGTCAGTGGCTTTGCCGTCGCGTTGCTCGAGATGCCGCACGCCCTCGAGAGCAGCATCACCTTTATCAACGTCTCGCTGACCACCCTGCTGATACCGCTGTTTGCGCTGCGGATATTTTTCGCCGTGGCCCACCCGGCGCCAGCCGAGCCGACAATGATCGGGCCTGCCAGCCAAGTGTTGGCCAAACTCGGCCACCTGGCGCTGTACATCACCACCACACTGGTACTGGTGACTGGCGTGTTGATGATGAACCGCCCCATCGATTTCTTTGGTCTGATGACCTTTCCTCAACCGCTTGAAGCACCGTTGCTGCTGGACTTCTTCAATACCGTGCACCGCGCTTGCTGCGTGGTCTTGGCCCTGCTGGTACTCGGGCACGTCGGGGCGGTGCTGATGCACCATGTCCGCGGCCACGGCGTGATGCAGCGGATGCTGCCTTGATCAGCCTGAACGCGGCGCGCGCCCTACTGGCCAAGCTGCCGCTGAGCCGAGGCTTGGTGCCCGTCAGTGCCTGCGCACTGGGGGCCTGGCTGGCCCTGGGCAGTTGGGATTTCATCCAACAGCTGCCCGCACAGCCGGCCCTCGACGCAAGCCCGCCAGCGGCCGCCCAACCCCTGCCGGCACTGGACCCGGCGCCTATTGCCAGCCTGTTCGGCGCTACCCCGCCCGAGACCCAGGCCAACACTTACAGCGTGCCACTGACCCTGCTCGCCAGCCTGGCCGCACAGCGCAGCGAAGACTCGCGGGCGCTGATCGGCGCCCCTGACAGCACCGCGTTTTACAGCATCGGTGACCGCCTGCCCGGCGGCGCCAGTCTCAGCGCGATCAGCCCGGACCACGTCATGGTGCTCCAGGGCGGACGCTTGCAAACCCTTGCTTTCTCCAGCCACCCCGAGCGTTTGCTGCTCCCCACAACAGAAGCCGATTCATCCCCCCTTGCAGAGACACAACCATGAAACTCTCCCAAATCACCGGGGCCGTGCTAATGCTCGGCGCCCTGCTGTCCCCCCTGCCGACCCTGGCCGCCGCCGAAGCCAAGCGCCAGTGGACCCTGAACATGAAAGATGCCGAGTTGCAGGACCTGGTCAGCGAAGTCGGTGAAATCACCGGCAAGACCATGGTCCTGGACCCGCGCCTGAGCGGTAAAGTCACCGTGCAGTCCGCCTCGGCCATGGACCGTGAAGGTATTTACTCGTTGTTCCTGACCGTGCTGCGCAGCCAGGGGTTTGCCGCCCTCGATCAGGGTGATCGGGTACTGATCGTGCCGGTCACCGACGCCAAGACCAAGGCCGTCGGCAGCAAAATGGCGGTCGGCGATATGTTCATCACCCAGGTATTGCCGCTGTACAACGCCACCGCCAGTGAAGTGGCGACCGTGGTCCGCCCGCTGGTGGCACCCGATGCCTACCTCGCGCCATCGGCCAGTTCCAACGCCCTGGTCGTCACCGACAGCGCCAACAACGTCGAGCGTATCCGCCAGGTGGTCCGCGAGCTCGATGCCGCCGGGCACAAAGCCGTGACCACCCTCACCCTGAAACACGCCTGGGCGGTCGACGTGGCCAAGGTCCTGAGCGAAAGCGTGGCTCAGAGCAACAGCGGTAATAACAACGCCAAAGCCATCGGCGATGCCCGCAGCAACCGCCTGATCCTGATCGGCCCGGCACCGGCACGCCAACAGATGGAGCGCCTGGTCAAGACCCTCGACGTCGCCGGCAACGCCGATGACGGCACCCGCGTGGTGCGCCTGCGCCACAGCGACGCCAAGCAACTGGCCGAGCTGCTCAGCGGCATCAGCAAGCGCATCGAAAGCGGCGGCCGTGGCGGTAAAGAAACCGGAGCCCAGGGCAACTCGATCCTGGTCAACGCCGACCAGAGCCAGAACGCCCTGGTACTGATGGCGGAGCCGGCACAACTGAACATGCTTGAGAAAGTGATCGCCGAACTCGATCGCCCACGGGCCCAGGTTCTGGTGGAAGCGGCCATCGTCGAAGTCAGCGGTGACATCAATGAAGCCCTCGGTGTGCAGTGGGCCGCACGCAACGGCAACGTCCTCGGCGGTACCAACTTCGGCGCCAGCGGCCTGGCCATCGGCAGCCTGCTGGGTAACCTCGAAGGCGACAAACGCCCGAACCTGCCCGACGGCGCAATCGTCGGCCTGGGCAGCCGCAACTTCGGTGCCCTGGTCACCGCACTGTCCAGCGACTCCAACAACAACCTGCTGTCCACTCCAAGCCTGCTAACCCTGGACAACGAAGCCGCCGAGATCCTGGTCGGGCAGAACGTGCCATTCCAGACCGGCTCCTACACCACCGACAGCGCCGGCGCCAGCAACCCCTTCACCACCGTGGAGCGCAAGGACGTGGGTATCACCCTCAAAGTGACGCCCCATATCAACGAGGGCAACACCCTGCGCCTGCAAGTCGAGCAGGAAAGCTCGGAACTGGCCGCCGCCCCGGCCGGCATCAGCACCAGCGACGTGATCACCAACAAGCGCTCGGTGAAAAGCACCATCCTCGCCGACGACGGGCAAATCATCGTGCTCGGCGGCTTGATCAAGGACAACGTCAAGACCCAGATCAGCAAGGTTCCGGTACTGGGCAGCATCCCGCTGATTGGCCGACTGTTCAGCAGCACCCGCGAAGTCACCGAAAAAACCAACCTGATGGTGTTCCTGCGTCCGACCCTGCTGCGTACCAGCAGTGACAACACCAACCTCGGCGAGCGCAAGTACGAGAACCTGCGCCAAATGCGGGCCCTGGATGGCAGCCCAAACAGCCTGCGCCTGCCCAATGACCCAAAGCAGATATTCGATGCCACCCCACAAGGTGCCGTGATCGACATGCGTAGCGAGCCGCAACCATGACCCAGGCTGCTCGCCTACCCTTTAGTTTTGCCCGGCGTCACGGCGTGTTGCTGGAGGCCGGCCAACTGCTGTGCCGCCACGACACGCCGCTGGCGGTGCTGGCCGAAGTGCGCCGGCGCCACGGCACACCGCCGCGCAGCCAGGTGCTCGACGCCGAGGCGTTCGCCTTGCGCCTGGCCGAGCATTACCGCGACGGCCAGGACGACGCGATGCAGATGGCCGAGGGCCTGGGCGACCAGATCGCCGACCAGGATGACCTCGCCAGCCTGGCCGAACAGCTGCCGCAAACCACCGACCTGCTGGAACAGGAAGACGATGCGCCGATCATCCGCCTAATCAACGCCATCCTCGGCGAGGCGGTCAAGGCCAAGGCCTCGGACATCCATCTGGAGACCTTCGAGCAACACCTGTCGGTGCGCCTGCGAGTCGACGGCCTGCTGCGTGAGGTTCTGCGCCCACGCCGCGAGCTGGCGGGGCTGCTGGTGTCGCGGATCAAGGTCATGGCGCGCCTGGACATCGCCGAAAAACGCATTCCCCAGGACGGTCGTATCGCCCTGCGCATCGGCGGCCATGAGGTCGATGTGCGGGTCTCCACGCTGCCCTCGGCCCATGGCGAACGGGTGGTGATGCGCCTGCTGGATAAACAGACCGGGCGTCTCGATCTGGGCCGCCTGGGCATGGCCGGCGGCAACCGCCGACGCCTGGAGGGCGCACTGTCGCGGCCCCACGGCATCCTGTTGGTGACCGGGCCCACCGGCTCGGGCAAGACCACCACGCTGTATGCCGGCCTGGCCAGCCTCAACACCTTGTCGCGCAATATCCTGACCATCGAAGACCCAGTGGAGTACCACCTGCCGGGCATCGGCCAGACCCAGGTCAACACCAAGGTCGACATGACCTTTGCCCGCGGCCTGCGGGCGATCTTGCGCCAGGACCCGGACGTGGTCATGGTCGGCGAGATCCGCGACCGCGAGACCGCGGAAATCGCCGTGCAAGCCTCCCTCACCGGGCACTTGGTGCTGTCGACCCTGCACACCAACAGCGCGGTGGGCGCGGTGACGCGCCTGGTGGACATGGGGGTCGAGCCGTTCCTGCTCTGTACCTCGCTGCTCGGGGTGCTGGCCCAGCGCCTGGTGCGGGTGTTATGCGTGGAGTGCAAAGTTGCCGCCCCGGCCGATGCCAGCGCCTGCGCGCGGCTGGAACTCGACCCCCTGGCCCCGCCCCTGCTGTATCACGCCCCCGGCTGCGCCGCCTGCCAACACAGCGGCTATCGCGGGCGCCAAGGCATCTACGAATTGGTGCTGTTCGACGAAGAGTTGCGCCAGTTGGTGCACCAGGGCGCCGGCGAAGCCGAGCTCAGCCGCCATGCCCGCGCCCACGGCCCAAGCCTGTTCGCCGATGGCCGCGACAAGGTGCTGCAAGGCAGCACCAGCCTTGAAGAATTACTGCGCGTGACCCGAGAGGACTGACCATGGCCGCCTTCGAATACCTCGCCATGTGCAACGCCGGGCGCAAGACCCGCGGCGTGCAGGAAGCCGACAGCCTGCGCCACGCTCGCCAACTGCTGCGCGAGCGCAACCTGATCCCGCTGGAAATCAAGCCCGCACGCGGCAATCAGGAGCGTGGTGCGGGCTCGACGGCGGCCTCTCGGCGCAGCCTGAGCCCGACACAACTGGCCCTGCTGACGCGCCAGTTCGCGACCCTGGTGCAAGCCTCCCTGCCCCTGGAAGAAGTGCTGGCCGCCGTGGCCGCCCAATGCGAAAAAAGCGCCCAGCAGAGCATGGTCCTGGCCATTCGTGCACGGGTCCTCGAAGGCCATAGCCTGGCCCGCGCCATGGGCGAATTCCCCCGGGCCTTCCCGGCGCTGTACCGAGCCACGGTGGCCGCTGGCGAGCGCGCCGGGCACCTGGGCCAGGTGCTGCTGCAACTGGCCGACTACACCGAGGCGCGTCAGGCCGCGCAGCAGCAGATCCAACTGGCCATGCTGTACCCGAGCATCCTGATGGTGGCGGCCTTCAGCATCGTCGGCTTCCTGCTGGGGTTTGTGGTGCCGGACGTGGTCAAGGTGTTTATCGACAGCGGCCAGCAACTGCCGCTGCTGACCCGGGGCCTGATCGCCGCCAGCGGCCTGCTGCGCGACTACGGCCTGTTCCTGCTGTTGCTGCTGGCAGGCGGGCTTGCCATGGCGCGCATCGCCCTGCAAAAGCCGGCCGCGCGCCTGCGCTGGCACCGAGTGCAACTGCGTCTGCCGTTGATCGGCCGGGTGATTCGCGCCAGCAACTGCACGCGGTTCGTCAGCACCCTGGCGATCCTCGGACGCAGCGGCGTGCCCCTGGTGGACGCTCTGGAGATCGCCGCCGAAGTGGTGGCCAACCAGCAGATTCGTACCTGTCTGAAAGACGTCGCCCAAGCGGTGCGCGAAGGTAGCGGCCTGACTCGAGCCCTGGAACACAGCGGCCATTTCCCGCCGATGATGCTGTACATGATCGCCAGCGGTGAACGCTCCGGCGAGCTGGACGCGATGCTCGACCGTGCCGCGCACCAGCAGGAAGCACAACTGGCCAACCGCATCGCCATGCTGGTGGGGCTGTTCGAGCCGGTGATGCTGGTGTTCATGGGCGCCAGCGTGCTGTTGATCGTCCTGGCCATCCTGATGCCAATCCTCAGCCTCAACCAACTCATCACCTGATACACAGGAACGCGCATGCACAAGCGACAGAAACAACGGGGTTTTACCCTGATCGAAATCATGGTGGTGGTGGTGATCCTCGGGGTCCTCGCCGCCCTGGTGGTGCCGCAGATCATGAGCCGTCCGGACCAGGCCAAGGCCACCGCGGCGCAGAGCGACATCAAGGCCATCGCCATGGCCCTGGACATCTACAAGCTCGATAACCACAACTACCCCAGCACCCAGCAAGGCCTCGACGCCCTGGTCAGCAAACCCTCGGGCACCCCACCGGCGCGCAACTGGAATGCCGACGGCTACCTCAAGCGCCTGCCGGTCGATCCCTGGGGCAACCCGTACCAGTACCTGGCCCCGGGCAGCCGGGCGAATGCCTATGACCTGTTCTCCTTCGGTGCCGATGGCCGCCCGGGTGGCGAAGGCCTGAACGCCGAAATCGGCAACTGGGACCTCTGACGTGCAACGCGCAGCCCGTGGCTTCACCCTGCTCGAAGTGCTGGTGGTGATCATGATCGTCGGCCTGCTGGCTGGGCTTGTCGGCCTGACCCAGGTCGACAGCGGCCAGCAGGCACGGCGCGAAGCCGAACGCCTGCGCAGCCTGATCGGGCTGGTGCGTGCCGACGCCCTGCTCAACCACCGTGACTACGGCCTGCGCCTGGAAGAAGACCGCTACTCGGTGTTGCTGCGAACCAACGATGGCCGCTGGCAACCCGCCCTGCAGTACCGCGAGCAACAACTGCCGGCCGACATTCGCCTGCGACTGCACGTGGAGGTCAACCTGCTCGAACCCGACACCCCGGTCAGCGGTAAAGGGCCGCAGTTGCTGGTGCTGTCCAACGATGAAATCTCGCCGTTTACCCTGCGCCTGGAACAGCGCCTGACGCCGGTGCTCTCACTGCACAGCGACGGCCTGGAAGAGGTGCGCATTGAAACGCTCTGAAGGTTTTACCTTGCTGGAGGTGATGGTCGCCCTGAGCATCTTCGCCACCCTGTCAGTGGCCCTCTACAGCGCCGCCCAGCACGTCGCCGGCAACAGCACCGGTCTTGCCGAGCGCAGCCTGGCCCATTGGCTGGCGGACAATCGCATGAATGAACTGCGCGCCGGCATGCATCCGCTCGCCACCGGCCAACAACAGGATCGGCTGGACTTCGGCGGCCGCCAATGGCTGCTCGACAGCCAGGTGTCCAGCGCGCCGGACCCACGCCTGCGCAAGGTCAATCTGGAAGTGTCGGTGGCCGGCGCCAAGCCCGTGCGCCGGGCCCTGCTCAGCGGTTTTATCGAGGCACGACCATGAAACAGCGCGGCTTCACCCTGCTCGAAGTCCTGATCGCCATGGCCCTGTTCAGCCTGCTGGGCCTGGCCTGTTATCAACTGCTGGAACGGGTGCTGCACAGTGAGCGGCGCATCGACCAGCACGAACAGCAACTGCGCAGCCTGCAACGGGCCTTGGGGATTTTCGAACGCGACCTGACGCAAGCCATCGCCCACCCTCTGGACGATGACCTCAGCCGCCGCCAGGCGCTGATCGGGCGCACCGATAACCTGCGCCTGGTCCGGGGCGGCTGGAGCAACCCGTTGGACCAGGCCCGCAGCGACGTGCTGCAAGTCAACCATCGCTGGGAGAATGGCCAGTGGCTGCGCGATTACCACAGCCCCACCGGGCAAGTGCCCTTGCCCAAGGAGATTCGCCAGCAGCGCCTGCTCGACGGCGTGCAACTCAAGCACTTGCGCTACATCGATGCCAGCGGCGTCGCACACTCGACCTGGCCCGCCCTGGGCCTGCCACTGAGCCTGCCGCAAGCAATAGAGATCGAACTCGACGCACCCGGCTACCCGGATATCCGCCGGGTCATCCTGCTGCCCGGCTTCCAGGGCAACGCCGGTGCGTAACCGGCGCCCGCAACAGGGCGTGGCGCTGATCAGCGTGCTGCTGATCACCGCCCTGGTCACCCTGATCATCAGCGGCATGCTCGCCCGCCAGCGCTTGAGCGTGGCCAGCAGCGCCAATCAACTGCAACAGCAGCAACTCTGGCAGTTGGCCCTGAGCGGCGAAGCCTGGGCCCGGGAGCAAGTGCGTCGCGACCTGAACACTGACGACGGCAAGCTTCGGGTGCACCTGGGCCAGCACTGGGCCAAGAGTGCCGGCGAATTCGAGATTGAGGACGGGCGCATCCGCATCCGTCTCGAAGACCTCGGCGCGCGCTTCAACCTCGACCGCCTGCGCAATCACAACGACGACCTGAATCGCGCCCGTTACCAACGGCTGCTGGCCCAGCTCGGCCTGACGCCCCATGACCCGGCGAGCCTGCCCGCGACCCCGGGCTACGACCACAAGCTCCAGCCCTTCGCCGACAGCAGCGACTTGCGGCGCCTGTTGGCGCTGGACGCGGCGGGCTGGCAGCGCCTGCAACCCTGGGTCGCGACCACCGCAAACGCCTCGTTAAACGTCAATACCGCCAGTGCCGAACTGTTGGCCACCCTTGAAAGCCTGGACAGCAACATCGCCCGGAGCCTGGTGCAACAACGTCCAGCCAATGGCTACAAGAGTGTGCAAGCGTTTCTTGAACAACCACTGCTGCAAGGACTGCAGGTCAACGGCGCGGGCCTGGCCGTCAGCAGCCACAACTTTCGCGCGACCCTCGACGTCGCCCTGGGCGAACGCCGCCTGCGCCTGGTGAGCGATCTGCGTACCAACAGCGACGGCCAGGTCCAGGTGTTGCGTCGACAACTGGTCGCCCCCGACCGTCCTCTTTCGGAGTAACCCCCCGTGTACGCCTTGCTCCATCTTTCTTCCCTGGCCGATGACGCGCCCCTGACCTGGTGGCGCGGCTACGGCCCCGTGGTCCAGGGCGACCTGGACCAGGCCGCCGAAGCCCTGGTTGGCCAGCCGCTGCTCCTGCTGCTGCCCGCTGAAGCCGCCAGCCATCACCTCATCGACGTACCGCCCCGCAGCGGCCGCTGGCTGCGCCAAGCCATTCACTCAGTGCTTGAAGAAAAGCTGCTGGATGACCTCGACCAACTGCACCTGGCCCAGGGGCCGTTGCAACTGCGGCGTCATTGCCGACTCTGGGTGGTGCGCCGCGACTGGCTGCAGGCACTGCTGACACGCCTGGCCGACAAAAGCCTGGTGCCGACGCGGATCCACATCGATGCCGACTGCATCCCTGGCGAGCAGCCAACGGCTTTGTACTGTGCCGATCGCTGGTTGCTGGGCGGCGGCGCTGAACATCCCTCGGCCTTGGTCGAAGAGGAACTGGAGAGCCTGGCGCCCTTGTTGCCGGACAACCTGCAACGCTGTGCAGACTCGCCCTGGCCACTGCTGGCCGAAGGCGCACAACACGCCATCGACCTGCGCCAGGGCGAGTTCGCCCTGGGCAGCCGACGCCGCCTGCCCTGGCGGGCCCTGGCCGTGCTGGTTGCTCTGGGCTGCGGCGCCAGCCTGGCGCAGGACATCGGCCACCGCCTGGTGCTGGAACAGCGCAGCGCCGAGTTGCATCAGGTCAACCTCGCCACCTGGCAACAGCGGGTGCCCGACGAGCTGCGGGTCATCGACCTCAAGCGCCAGGTCCAGGCCCGGCTACAACAAGACCAGACGCCGCACCAGGACCTGGCGCGGCGCCTGGAAACCCTGGCCCAACACTGGGGCAACAGTGGTGGCGCCGAGGCCCGAGTCGACCGGCTCGATTATCAACAGGGCGAAGGCTGGACCTTGCGCGTGATCGCCCCGGCCTTTGCCGATCTTGAACGCCTGCGCGAAGGACTGGGTCGTGCTGGCCTGGCGGTGCAGGCCGACTCCACCGCTCGCGACGGCCAAGTGGTCAGCGCCCGCTTGCAGATCAAGGAATGAAAATGCCCTTTAGAAATTTGCCCGCACGTGAACGCCAAGCCCTGATGCTACTGGCACTGTTCCTCGGTGTGGTACTGATCTGGACCCTGCTCTGGCAGCCCCAGCGCCTGGCCTTGCAGAACGCCGAACGCGACTACCAGGACGAACTGCAACTGGCCGCCGACCTGCAACGCCTGCCCGCCAGCGGCGGCAGTCAGCCGGGAGCGGCGATCGACGCAGACGCCTTGCCGGGGTTGCTGGCGCGCACCAGCGCCGAGGCCAGCCTGAACCTGGAACGCCTGGATAACGAGCAGCAGGGGCGGGTCAATCTCAGCCTCGACGGAGCGCTGACTGATCTCTTGCCCTGGCTGCAACAACTGGGCGAGCAAGGGGTCGAGGTGAGTTCGGCCAACCTTGAAGTCAATCCACAGGCCCAAGTCCGGGCGCGGCTGGTGCTGGAAGTCAAATAACACCCCGCATACCGGCGCACGCCAGCCACCGTGGACCTGCCAAAGCAGGCGGTCCAAGGGGGCTGGTATGGGAATCAGGGAGAGAAGGAAAAAACCGGGATCAGGACTTTTCCAGGTTGGCCAGGATATGGCCGTGGACGCGCATGCAGACCCGCAGGTCTTCTTCGTCAACGCCGACAAACAGCTCGTGGCGCAAGGCATTGGCAATGGTTTCGATCTGTTCGATCAGCGGGCGGGCCGGAGCACACAACACGATCTTTTTCGCCCGGCGATCCTCCAGCACCGACTGGCGCTGCACCAGCCCCTGGGTTTCCAGGCTATCGAGCAAACGGGCCAGGGTCGGGCCTTCAACGCCCACGCTTTGGGCCAGTTCGCGCTGAGTCGGGGCTTCTTCGAAGCGGGCCAGGTGCAGCAATACCAGCCAGCGTGCTTGGGACAATCCCAGCCCGGCCAAACGCCGGTCCAGTTCAGCGCGCCAGCCACGAGACATCTGCGCCAACTGCATGCCAAAACGGTGTTGATCGGTTAACGGCATAAAAAACTCATGATTAGACGGAAATAGTGAAAACTAATAATTAGTCAGCTAAGCATGCGCCTTGCCCGGAGGCAAGGTCCGGCATGTACTGAATCGTTACTTCGTTGACCCAGCCCCTAGATTTCGAATTCCGATTGCAATGCCGCCCTCACGCAGTAGAGAACACCTTCAGGTACGCGCCCGGCGAACAGCTCGGCAATTTCCGCCACTGGCGGCAGCTCACCCTCGCCGTCCAGGAAGGCATCCTGAATCTCACCCAACAGGTCTTCCGGCAAATCCAGCGCCTGTTCCAGCGACAACTCCTGCTTGCCGACGGCCTCGGCCAACAGGGTATAGACGTTCTTTTCCGAGCATTGCAGCTGCCCGGCGATCTGCACCGGGGTCATGCCGGCGCGCGCCAGGGTAATCAGCTCGTGGCGAATATCGGCCACCACTTTCGGCGCCTCGACCTCGCCGCCCAGCACTTCGAGGAAGGCTTCGCCGTAACGCTCGAGCTTGCGCGCGCCGACACCGCTGACCTTGGCCATTTCGGCCAGGGAGGTGGGTTGGCTGCGCAGCATTTCGAGCAAGGTCGAGTCGGGGAAGATGACGTAAGGCGGCACACCGTGCTCTTCCGCCAGTTTGCGCCGCAGGGCACGCAGGGCTTCCCACTGTTCGCGCTCTTCGCCACGCACCAGTTGGCTGGCCTGACTGGTGCTGGTCTTGGTGGTGGTCTGCGGCTTGAGTTCGCGGCGCAGCTCCAGGGTCACTTCGCCCTTTAGCAGCGGCCGGCAGCTGTCGCTCAGGCGCAGGCCGCCGTACCCTTCGAGGTCGATATCGGCCAGGCCTCGCGCCACCAACTGGCGAAACAGCGAACGCCATTCACCCTCGCTACGGGCCTTGCCGACACCGAACACAGACAGATGCTGATGACCGAAGCTGCGCACCTTCTCGTTATCCTTGCCCAGCAACACGTCCACCAGATGGCCGACGCCATAACGCTGGCCGGTGCGATAGATCGCCGACAAAGCCTGCCGGGCCGGTTCGGTGGCATCCCAGGTTTGCACGCCGTCGACACAGTTGTCGCAATGCCCGCAGGGTTGCGGCATGTCTTCATCGAAGTAGGCCAGCAGGGTCTGGCGGCGGCAGCGGGTTTCTTCGCACAGCGCCAGCATCGCGTCCAGCTTGTGCTGCTCAAGGCGCTTGTGGCGCTCATCGCCTTCGGAGTTCTGCAGCATCTGCTTGAGCATCACCACGTCTTGCAGGCCGTAGACCATCCAGGCATCGGCTGGCAGACCATCGCGGCCGGCGCGCCCGGTTTCTTGGTAATAGGCCTCGAGGGACTTGGGCAAATCCATGTGGGCGACGAAGCGCACGTTGGATTTGTCGATGCCCATGCCGAAGGCAATGGTCGCCACCATGATCAGGCCTTCCTCATTGAGGAAGCGCTTCTGGTTGTGAGCCCGCAGATCGCTGGGCAGCCCGGCGTGGTAAGGCAGCGCCGGAAAGCCCTGCTCACAGAGAAACGCGGCGACTTCATCGACTTTCTTGCGCGACAGGCAATAAACGATGCCCGCATCACTGCGCCGCTCGTTGAGGAACGCCAGCAACTGCTTGCGCGGCTGCTCCTTGGGCACGATGCGGTAGAAAATATTCGGCCGGTCAAAGCTCGACAGGAAACGCTCAGCCTCCTGCAAATGCAGTCGGGTGACGATTTCTTCGCGGGTGCGCTTGTCGGCGGTGGCGGTCAGGGCGATGCGCGGCACGTCGGGGAACATCTCCGCCAACTGCCCCAGTTGCAGGTACTCCGGGCGGAAATCGTGCCCCCATTGCGAGACGCAGTGCGCTTCGTCGATGGCGAACAGGGCGATATCCAGCCCCTGCAGGAACGACAACATGCGCGGCTGCACCAGACGCTCGGGGGCCAGGTAGAGCATTTTCACCTCGCCGCGCCGGATGCGCGCCGCCAGGTCGCGCTGCTGCTCGGCGCTGAGGGTGGAGTTCAGCGCGGCGGCGGCGACGCCGAGTTCCTCAAGGGTGGCGACCTGGTCGTCCATCAGCGCGATCAGTGGCGAGACCACTACAGCGAGGCCCTCGCGCAGCAGCGCCGGGACCTGGAAACACAGCGACTTGCCGCCACCGGTGGGCATCAGTACCAAGGCATCGCCGCCACTGGCCACGCGCTCAATGATCGCACCTTGGCGACCACGGAAACTGTCGTAGCCGAAGATGTCCTTGAGGACGCGTTGAGCCTGTTCGAGCATGAAAAACTCCAAAAATCGCTGAAATCCCTGAACGCAGGCTGACTGAAAACACGCCGGGCTTCACGGACAAATCCATTAGCGGACTTTTCCGCCACCGCCGCAACGCCTGCAGGGCATCACAAAACGCGCGAGTATACCCGAGCCCTCTCCGACAAAGGGTGCCGACAATCAGCCGCTGGTAACCTTTGGAAGCGTTCAAATCTGCGCTGCGGCTGGCCTGGGCGCTCAAGAAGGCCTAGAATTCAGCATCGTTTATTCCCCAAGGTAGCCCCTCAATGTCCTTCGCCGAGCAACTAACCCGCCTGCAAGTCTTCCTCGACGCCGATGAACTGCACGACGAGGCGCTGGACTACGTGGCCGCTCACGGCTACCTGACTGCGTTGTCGATCTGTTCCGAGACCGTTCCCGATCGCGAGTGGATCGACGCCCTGTTCGCCGAGGAGCCGCACTACAGCGACGACACCGAGCGCGAAGTGATCGAATCCACCCTGCTCGCCCTCAAGGCCCACATCGCCCGCCAACTGGCGTCCGATGAAGAGTTCGAGCTGCCCTGCGAACTCGACCTGGGCGAAGACCCGGACGATTCCGACCTGCGTGGCTGGTGCATCGGCTTCATGGAAGGGGTTTTCCTGCGGGAAGCGGCCTGGTTCGAAACCGCCGAGGAAGAAGTCAGCGAAATGCTCCTGCCGATCATGGTCGGTTCCGGCCTGTTCGACGAACAGCCTGAATTCTCCGACATCGCCAGCGATGCCAACCTGATGGACGACATGATCGTACAAATCCCGGAAGCCCTGACCGCGCTGTACCTGCTGTGCAACGCCCCGGACGAAAAACCGGCGATCCTCAAGCCACGCCACCACTAAGCCCGCGCGCTCGCGAGCGAAGGGTCAGGCAAGGCAGAAATGGCTGAGGATGCGGAGTTTAGGGACCTAAATGAGCATCCGCAGCCATTTCCAACGCAGCACCTCCCTACGTGAACAGGCTATGAGTCGTTGCCTATGACCCCGCCCATAGGCAATCGCCCGCGGCTCCTGCGGTACGCCCTGCTGGCCATTGGCTGGCTGAGTGTGGTGCTGGGGGTGATCGGGATTTTCCTGCCAGTCCTGCCCACCACCCCCTTCCTGCTGTTGGCTGCAGCCTGTTTTGCCCGGAGTTCGCCGCGTTTCTACCACTGGCTGGTGGAACATCCACGGCTCGGTCCGTGGATTCGCGATTACCTCAACGGCAACGGTATTCCGCTCAAGGGCAAAGTCTACGCGATCGGTCTGATGTGGCTGAGCATCGGCCTGTCCTGCTACCTGGTGCCGCTGCCCTGGGCCCGTGGCTTCATGCTGACCAGCGCCGTGCTGGTGACGATCTACATCCTGCGGCAAAAGACCCTGCACAAGCCCTGAGCCGCTATTGGCCACCATGGTTGCGCTGATAGGTGTCCTGGCCCATGGCCGCGATCTGCCTCTCGATCAAGGCGTCGAACGGCTTGAGCAAAGGCTCGAACGAGGCCGGCGCTTCAAGGGTTTGCAGGGCCTGGACGATGGCCTCCAAAGTCGATAACGCACCCGGCCCGGGCGCCTTGCGCAGGCGGTAGCGCGACACCCCGCCCTCTCCCAGGCTGACTCGCGGCAGCGCTGCCAGCAGCGGGTTGAGGTGCAGCAACTTGCGTGCCTTGCGCCAGGTACCGTCGGGCACCACCAGCAACAGCGGCTGTGCCGCAGGGTCATAGGCCTGCAACGGCTGTGCGTCATCGGCCGGGAACAGCAGCCTGGCCTGATAGCCGGGACGGCTCAGCAACTGCGGCAAGTCCTCGAATACTTCGCCAACGATCAGCTCGGCATTGATCAGGCCCAGGGTCGCCAGGCGTGCGGTGTTCAGCGCATGGTTGACCTCACTGGGATGCTGCAGCACCAGCACCCGGGTGCGGCTGTCCAGTTGCGGAATCAGCGCGCACAGGCAATGGCTTTCGGGGCGCAGGCAGCGCGGGCATTGGCTTCGTGACATGGCGACCTCCTCAGGCCTGGTTGAGCTGCGCCTTGAGCAGGTCGCGGAAGGTCTGGATCAACGGCTCGCGGCTGCGCCCACGGCGCATGATCATCGAGAACGGCGCCTGGTAGCCAAAGGTCGCCGGCAGCAATACCCGCAGATCGCCCTTATCGGCCCAGGCCTGGGCGTAGTGCTCCGGCAGGTAGCCGATGTAGGCCCCGGACAGCACCAGGATCAACTGCGCCTCCATGCTCTCCACGGTTGCCGCGCTGTGCTTGAAACCATGCCGGGCCAGCTCCGCCTGGCTCCAATAGCCCCGGCCAACCATGCGCTGCTGGGTGATCAACTGTTCGGGAATCCGCCGCTCGGTAAACAGTGGGTGGCGGTTGCTGCAATACAACCAGTGCTGCTCGCGGTACAACGGCATGTACACCAGGCCGCTCATGCGCGTGGAAAACGCACCGATGGCCAAGTCCAGGCGGTTGTCCTGCACCCCCAGTTGCAACTCGTAAGGGCTCATGACCGACAAGTGCAAATGCACCGCCGGGTGCTCCTGGCTATAGGCACCGATGGCTTCGGCGAAGGGCAAGGCCTTGTCGCTGACGGTGGAGTCGATCACCCCCAGGTTCAAGGTGCCGCGCAACTCGCCTTTGAGCGCCGCGGCATATTGCTCGAAGCCTTCGAGTTCTCCGAGCAGGCGCAAGGTCTCCTGATGGAACAGTTCGCCCTTGCTGGTCAGGCTGAAACCGCCGCGACCGCGATGGCACAGCACCAGCCCCAGCGCCGCTTCCAGCTGGCTCATGTAGGTGCTGATAGCCGAAGTCGACAGATTGAGTTCGTGCTGGGCATTGGCGAACCCCTGATGCCGCACCACGCTGACAAAGATGCGCAATAGTTTCAGATCAGGTAAAGCGTTGGCCATGACGGGCTCCGGTAACAAGCGAAAAAACACCATCCATGGGTGAGTAAAAAACCGGCCGCCGGGTTGCATCGATACGGCACGCAACCCAGATCACGCCGGCTGCGCCACCAAGCAGGAGCGAGCGCCCTCGCCACAAGGGCGCCTGGCGGCTGGGCGAGAGTCTAGCGCCAACCCCGGCCTTAGTTCAGAAAAATCTGAACTAAGTATTTGTTCACAGCGATTCTTTCCCCGCAGCGTATTTCGCAGAATCGGCCTCACTCGGTTGTGCGAGCAGAGCCTTCTGCGCCGCCCAGCCCAAAAATAAAACAACGATGAGGCCAATCCCGTGGACAAGATCCTGCACCAACCACTGGGCGGCAACGAAATGCCGCGCTTCGGCGGCATCGCCACCATGATGCGTCTTCCCCATTTACCCACCGCCGCCGGCCTCGACGCCGCATTCATCGGCATCCCACTGGATATCGGCACGTCGCTGCGCGCCGGGACCCGCTTCGGCCCGCGAGAAATCCGCGCTGAATCGGTAATGATTCGCCCGTACAACATGGCCACCGGCGCCGCCCCCTTCGACTCGCTGTCGGTCGCTGACATCGGCGACGTGGCGATCAACACCTTCAACCTGCTGGACGCAGTGCGGATCATCGAAGAAGCCTATGACGGTATTCTCGAACACAACGTGATCCCCCTGACCCTGGGTGGCGACCACACCATCACCCTGCCGATTTTGCGGGCGATCCATAAAAAGCACGGCAAGGTCGGCCTGGTCCACATCGACGCCCACGCGGATGTGAACGACCACATGTTCGGCGAGAAAATCGCCCACGGCACCACCTTCCGCCGCGCGGTGGAAGAAGGCCTGCTGGACTGCGACCGCGTGGTACAGATCGGCCTGCGTGCCCAGGGCTACACCGCTGAAGACTTCAACTGGAGCCGTAAACAAGGGTTCCGCGTGGTCCAGGCCGAAGAGTGCTGGCACAAATCCCTGGCCCCGCTGATGGCCGAAGTGCGCGAAAAAGTCGGCGGCGGCCCGGTGTACCTGAGCTTTGACATCGACGGTATCGACCCGGCCTGGGCACCGGGCACCGGCACCCCGGAAATCGGCGGCCTGACCACCATCCAGGCCATCGAAATCGTCCGTGGCTGCCAAGGCCTGGACCTGATCGGCTGCGACTTGGTAGAAGTCTCGCCGCCCTACGACACCACCGGCAATACTTCGCTGCTGGGCGCCAACCTGCTGTACGAAATGCTCTGCGTACTGCCTGGCGTCGCCCACCGCTGAGTCCCGACCATGAGCGATCAGGAGAACGTCCTCAACGCCGCTGCCGAACTGGTAGCGGCCTTCGCTCGTAACGACCGCGAAGCCTACTTCGCGGTGTTCAGCCGCGATGCCAGTTTTGTGCCACTGCTGTCGCGCGATGCCTATCAGGTGTTGTGGGACCAATGGCGCACCGAGGATGGCTTCGAGGTGCTCGCGTGCACCTCGAGCAACGCCTTCGTCAGCCCGCAAGGTGACGTGGCGCTGTTTATCCACGACGCGGCCACCGAGCTGCGCATGCAAGGGGAGCAACACGTTCGCCAATACAGGTGACGCCCGCACACGATGGGCGCGCCTCGATGATCGGAGCAGATCATGAATAACAACAACAAAGCACACAGCCTTAGCAGCATTGAAACCAACGGGGTCAAACCGATCCCCGATCACGAACGCAGCGCCGGTCCCGGCGACCTGTTTCGCCTGATCTTCGGCGGCGCCAAGCGCCTGATCGGCCTACCGGCCACTCTCGGCCTGTTCCCGGAACCGGCAGCGGTATTCGGCCCGGACGACCCACGCAGCAAGGGCACGGATTCGCTCGCCAAACCGGCCCTCGGCCAACCCGTCTGAGCTCAAGGCGCCGGCTGGCCGGCGCTGGCCTGAGCTAATTGTTTCACCATAAAAAAGATAATCGGAGAAACGCCATCATGGCTTTAGATCTATTGGTCGTACTTATCTACGCTGCCGCAATGCTGGTGCTCGGCTACTACGGCATGCGCAAGGCCAAAACCCACGAGGATTACCTGGTGGCCGGCCGCAACCTGGGCCCGACGCTGTACATGGGCACCATGGCCGCGACCGTGCTGGGCGGGGCCTCGACCGTCGGCACCGTGCGCCTGGGCTATGTGCACGGCATCTCCGGGTTCTGGCTGTGCGCCGCACTGGGCCTGGGCATCATTGCGCTGAACCTGTTCCTGGCCAAACCACTGCTCAAACTGCGGATCTTCACCGTGACCCAGGTCCTGGAGAAGCGCTACAACCCCATGGCCCGCCAGGCCAGCGCGGTGATCATGCTGGCTTATGCGCTGATGATCGGCGTGACCTCGATCCTGGCCATCGGCACCGTGCTGCAAGTGCTGTTCGGCCTACCGTTCTGGATCTCGGTACTGCTCGGCGGTGGCGTGGTGGTGGTGTATTCAGCGATTGGCGGCATGTGGTCGCTGACCCTGACCGACATCGTGCAGTTCGTGATCAAGACCGTAGGCCTGATGTTTATCCTGTTGCCGATCTGCCTGTACCGCGTCGGCGGCTGGGACGAGCTGGTGAGCAAGCTGCCGGCCTCGAGCTTCAGCTTCACCACCATTGGCTGGGACACGATCATTACCTACTTCATGATCTACTTCTTCGGCATCCTGATCGGCCAGGACATCTGGCAACGGGTGTTCACCGCCAAGACCGATAAAGTGGCCCAGTACGCAGGCACTGTTGCTGGCGTCTACTGCATCATCTACGGCCTGGCCTGCGCCCTGATCGGCATGGCCGCCCACGTACTGCTGCCGGACCTGGACAACGTCAACAACGCCTTTGCCGCCATCGTTAAAGCCTCGCTGCCGGACGGCATCCGTGGCCTTGTGATCGCCGCAGCACTGGCCGCCATGATGTCCACCGCCAGCGCCGGCCTGCTCGCCGCCTCCACCACCCTGACCGAAGACCTGCTGCCGAAACTGCGTGGCGGCAAACAGTCGAGCCTGGGCATCAACCGCCTGTTCACCTTCCTCACCGGGATCGTGGTGCTGGGCATCGCCCTGGTGGTCAACGACGTGATCAGCGCCCTGACCCTGGCTTACAACCTGTTGGTGGGTGGCATGCTGATTCCGCTGATCGGGGCGATTTTCTGGAAGCGTGCAACCACCTCCGGCGCCATCGCCAGCATGGGCCTGGGTTTCGCCACGGCCCTGGTGTTCATGTTCAAGGATGGCCTGGACGCCAACACGCCGATCTACTACAGCCTGGCTGTCGGTCTGATCAGCTTTGTGGTGGTCAGCCTGCTATCCCGTCGCCCGGCTCCTCTGGCCAACGCGGTTTAAGCTGAATTCGAACGTTCTTGGGGTTTCTTCAGCGGGTGCAGCGTCGGAGGCTGCACCCGTTTTTTTGCCTAGGGAAAAGCGCCGTACGCCTGCGGGAGCGCAACCAGCCGTTCGACGAGCACCTCGACCTGCGAGCGCCAGGCCGGGACAGGCAGGGTCTGGAGACAATGACTTTCCATCTGGAGGATGAATTCGGGTTGACGGCGTTCACCCACGAAGAAGATCAGTTGCTCAAAGCCGCAAGCACAGCTCATGACCTCAGCCCGTTTTTGCTGACGATTTCCAGGCATTGAGAATAAAGGTGGGAATACTGAGGGTGCGTCTATGGGGACGTAGCAACGTCCTCGACGCGGGTTAAAAGGTAGAGGAGCAAGTCTTGCACTTGCTCCACATCGACCCGATCAACGGCGTTTTTGCTGCCGACGTCGTTGGTCGTCGTCTGTGCGAATCGGCACCGGCTGCAACGGTGGCTCGATCAGGCCCAATGCGACGCCAAGGTCGTGAAGCCAGTTTTGCAGTTTGTCTTTCATAGCGCCCCCCTTAAGGGTCATGCCGAGCGACGAGATTCTTTGGCCGCTTCGCACTGATAATAGTCCTAAGTCCTACGCATTGCTCGCCCTAGATCGCAATGATCTGTTACCGGATTAATCTGAATCATCCGCGGATCTTTCTTAAAGTTAGGCCATCAACCGCCGCTTCGGCCTTGGCCAACTGAGCGGACCGCAGCTCGCAGCCCTGTGCAGCCATTACAGCGGCAACCTGCAACCGGCGCTGATCGTCGCCGGCGGGTGCTAAGCAAGTGCCCGAAGCCCTGCGCAACGCTTACAGAAAGCGCCGAACACGCCGGCGCAACCACTGCTCGGCGCTGACAAACGTGATGCCCAACAGCACCAGCACCGCGCCAATCACGAAGTTGAAGCTCAGGGGTTCACCGAGCAACACCACCCCAAAGGTCACGCCGAACAGCGGGGTCATGAAGGAGAACACCGCCAGGTTGGCCGCCAGATAACGCCGCAGCAGCCAGAACCAGGTCAGGTAGCTGAAAAACGACACCACCACCCCCTGGAACAACACACTGGCGACCGCCACCGGGGTCAGGCTGACATGGCTGATTTGCCCGCTCAGCGCAGCAATCAGCAGCAGGCCGACAAAACCGACGATCAACTGATAGAACAGGGTCAGGGTCGCCGGCGCCTCGGACAGCCGCGAGGCGCGCACGACCACGGTGGTCGCGCCCCAGGCCATGCCGGCCAGCAGGCCCAGGGTGTCGCCCAGCAACATGCGTCGGTCCAGGTTCTCCAGGGAAATGCCACCGGCAAAGGCAACGCTGATGCCGATAAACGCCAGCAAAATTCCCAGCCACTGCAGGGGCCGCAGGCGCTCGCTGGGCAATAGCCAATTCACCCCCAGCGCGGTAAAGATCGGCGCCGTGTACAGAAACACCGACATATGGGCAGCGCTGGTCAGTTGCAGGCCCTCGGCGATAAACAGAAACTCCAGGCCGAACAGGCTGCCAGCCAGCAAACCGCCACGCCAGGTACTGCCGATCTGCGACCAGCCGCCCTTCCAGCACATCAACATGGCCACCAGCAGTGCGGAAATCCCGGAACGCGCCGCGGCCTGCATCACCGGCGCGATATCTGCCGCCGCCCACTTGATCATCACCTGCTGCACGCCCCAGATCACGCACAGGCCCAGCATCACTTGCAGGGCAAAACCATCGGCGCTACGCCGCTCGGTGCTCACCGCAAACACTCAACGTTAATCAACGACATGGCAGTTACTCGACAAAAACGACAAAGCCTCGCACTGGCTGCGTGGCGAAGAATAATGAAGTTGGCGGCTGAAAAAGCGTTGCCGGCGCAGCACAAAAGGCGCACATCCGGGACGGCATTAGGCAAGCCCGGCTAAGCGCGAGGACCGCCAAAGCGCCGGGCACAGGCATAGCCGGCACCGCAGGCGACAGCGCTGGCGAAGGTGCCCCAGGCCATGTCCATCAACGCCAACTGGGCCGACCAGCCGTGCAAAGTCGACCAGTTGCTCAGGTCATAGGTGCCGTAGGCTACCAGCCCGAGCAAAGCACCGCGCACCACGCCGTGCAGCCAACTGCCCCGAGCCAGCGCCGGCTGCACCGCAAACACCAGGCAACCCAGGACATACAGCAGATAAAACAGCGCTGCCGGGGCCAGCAGTGGCTGATCGAGCATCAGCGAACCCAGCAGCGCCTTGTAGGTCGGCCCCATCAACAGGCCCAGCCAAAGGCCGTCGAGCAGCAGAAACGCGAGCAATGTGCCGAAATAGGCAACCAGCCTGGTTCGCATGTCGGATGGCCTGTTCAGTGGGGTCCCGCTCAGCTTAGTTCAATGCGATCGGCATGGATCACGATCTGACCCTGCTTATAAAGTGCACCGATGGCCTTCTTGAAGTTACCCTTACTGACACCGAACAAACTGCTGATCACGGTCGGGTCGCTCTTGTCGCTGACCGGCAAGGTGCCGTTGTTTTCGCGCAACTTGGCGAGGATCTTCGAGTTCAGGCTGGTGGAGGCTTCTTCGCCCACCGGTTGCAGGCTCAGGCTGATCTTGCCGTCACCGCGAACTTCTTTGATAAAGCCTTTTTCTTCTTTGCCCGGGCGCAGGAACTTGAACACTTCGTTCTTGTGGATCAGCCCCCAGTGCTTGTTGTTGATGATCGCCTTGAAGCCCATGTCGGTGGCTTCGGCCACCAGCAAATCGACTTCCTGACCTGGCTGGTAGTTGGCCGGAGTCTTGTCCAGGTAGCGGTCAAGGCGCGCAGTGGCGGTGATACGGCGGGTGTGCTTGTCGAGATAAACGTGCACCACACAGTACTCGCCGGCGGTCATCTGGCGCTTTTCTTCGGAGTACGGCAGCAACAGATCCTTGGGCAAACCCCAATCGAGGAATACACCGATGCTATTAACTTCAACAACTTTAAGACTGGCGAACTCACCGACTTGAACTTTCGGTTTTTCAGTCGTTGCAATGAGTTTGTCTGCACTGTCCAGATAAACAAAAACATTGAGCCAGTCTTCATCTTCACTGGGAATATCTTTGGGAATATAACGATTAGGCAGCAATATCTCGCCGTCCGCCCCACCGTCCAGATACAAACCAAAGTTAGTGTGTTTAACCACTTGCAAACTGTTGTAGCGCCCGACTAAAGCCATTTCCAATACCCTCATTGCGTGGGCGGCATTCTACAGGGGTTTTACCCGATTGGTTTGCTGCGCTGTCGGGCGGCGGATGAAATTTCCCTGAAGACGTTGATTTTTCTCGACTTCACCCAGCCCAAGGCATCCGCTCGTCAGACAGGGACAGCCTCACGCGTCCCGCCCGGCCCGCCAAAAACGCCCTAATCAAGCCAACGTTTTTAGTTAAAACAGCAGCTTAGGTAAATAAAACGGCAATTAGCCGAGATTAAACTGTTAATCACCCAGATTATTCCGAAGGATATTTACCAAGCAATTGTCAAGCATTTCATGTATTATGCGTGGCCAAGTTAATTTTCTACAGGTTAATGGCCGCCATGCGTGTAAAAGCATCCAACAGCAAAGCAAAGCCAGCTCCAGCCGTTGAAACCAGCGAATCGATCAACAACCAGATCGCTGCATTCCTCAAGTCCGGCGGCGAGATCCAGCAAATTGCCAAAGGCGTCAGCGGCCAGACTTTCGGCCCGTCGAAGCAAATCACCCTCGGCAAAAAGTAATACCCCCGCAGCACATCCTGGTCCCTAAGCGCTTTGAAACTCAAAGCGCTAGGACTAGAGCTTGACTCCCTCTCCTTGCATAAATCGACGAACGGCCCTCAACCCCGAGGTTTGGCCGGTATGCTTGCACACGTCTAGAACGGGCCTTTACCAAGGGCTCTTGGTTTTTGCTCCTCGCAACCAATGGAGTGCAGCATGTTCAAACCCTCTTTCCTGCTGATCAGCGCACTTCTGGCCAGCCCTGTCAGTCATGCCCAGGTTTTCCAGCGTGAGTTGGGCGACTTCGACCTCAAGCTGGGCACCACCCCGACGCGCAGCATGGCTCAGGGCCTGGTCAAGCCGATCAGTTCCGGCTCGTTCCATGGCGGCCTGGACCTGAGCCACGACAGCGGCTGGTACGCCGGCCAGTGGTCACCGAGCGCGGGCCTGAGCCCATCCAGCAAACTGGAAGTGGACTCCTACCTCGGCTACAAGCAGCCCTTCGACCAGACCCTGGGCTATGAGCTGGGGATGATCCATTACAGCTACCCGAAACTGGAAACCCTGGACAGCCATGAATTCTTCGGCGGCCTGACCCTGCTCGGCAGCCGCTTTGGCGCCGCCTTCAGCAACGACCCGGACAAACGCAACAGCACCCTGTTTGCCGACCTGGGCGGCAATGCGCCATTCGGCATAGGCGTCAGCGTCAAATACACCAACCACCAGCTGGGCAACCCGGCGTCGATCACCAACGGCGGCTACGTCAACAGCTTCAATGACTGGTCGGTGAAGCTCTCACGACCGTGGATGGGGATCGACCTCAACCTGATCTACAGCGACTCCAACCTCAGCGGCGGCGACTGCTCGGCCTATTCCGGGCAAAACGCCGAATGCGACGGCCTGCTGACGTTCAAGGCCGAACGCCCCTTCTATTAAAACGCTGAACTGCGCAGTGCTTTTTGGGTTCAGATACACAAACCCGCATTCGCAAGGACTCGCCCATGTCGCGCCGGTTAACCCACCTCGCATTGCTGCTCGTGCTGTGCTTCGCCTCCAGCGCCTGTAATCGCATTGGTCTGGCCTATCGCAACCTCGACGTGATCATCCCCTGGACGCTCAACGACTACCTGGACATGAACAGCGAGCAAAAGGGCTGGTTCAACCAACGCCTCAAGCAACACCTGAGCTGGCATTGCAGCACCCAGCTACCGGGCTATCTGGACTGGCTCGACCGCCTGCAACACATGGTCGACAACAATCAGGTCGACGACGCGGCCCTGCAAGTGCGGACCCAAGAAGCCAAGCAGGCCATCGCCCAGACCGCCCGGGAAATCACCCCATCGGCCGTCCAATTGCTGCAGGGCCTGGACGACCAGCAGGTCAAGGAGATGAATAACGCCTTCGCCAAGGACCAGCGCGAGCGCCAGGAGCAATACCTCAAGCCGACCTTGCAGGAACAGATCAAGCAACGCAGCGAGCGGATGAACAAACGCCTCACCGCCTGGCTGGGCCAGCTCAGTGCGCAACAGCAGCAACGGGTCGAACAATGGTCAGCCGACCTCGGCGAGCAGAATCAACAATGGATCGCCAACCGCGCCCAATGGCAGGCGCAGTTCAGCGCTGCCGTGGAGCAACGTCAGGCCGGCGACTTCCCGCAGCGCATCGAGCAACTGCTGGTCAATCGAGAAAGCCTGTGGACAGCAGACTATCGCCAGGCATACGCCGCCACGGAACAGGCCGCGCGCAGCCTGTTGGTGGACCTGATGGACCAAAGCACGGTGGAACAACGTCAGCGCCTGCTGAAGAAAATCGATGGCGTACGCAGCGACTTTGAAGCCCTTAAATGCCTCAAGGCCGCGCGCCAGAGCTGAAGCGTCCATAGCCCCTGGCAACTGGCGCCGCCGGGCTTAAGACTCAGGCAATCTGGGCCTTGCTCGCCACTTCGTCGAAGGTGGCCGGATCCAGGGCGTCGGCCTGTTCGTCCAGCACCTGACGCGGGTGATCGTTGCCGGGGATGCCGCTGTCGATCATGCACAACAGACTGGAGCCGCGCAGCGTCAGAATGAAATTCTCACCGTTGCCGCCCTCGTCCTCCGGCCGCGACTCGATAAAGCCCCGGTCCAACAGCAGCTTTTCGTACTCGGTGGCCGTGACCTTCAGCTCATCCAGATTGCCCGTCGGCTCGCCTTCGGCCTCCTTCGCGGCCGCATGCTCCTCGGCGTAGGGCCGTGGGGTAAAGCTGTGGCCGGCGCTGTTCTGCACTTCGTGTAACAGCCGTTCAATCAAATCCCAGTTATAAGTCGTCATCCTGATTCAACCTCCACACATAAGAGTGAAATGCCTTTCATAGGTTGTGACCGGTGTGGTTTTCAGCCGTTCAGGATTTCCTGCGCCTGATCCGACCCTTGATCGGAAAACCCCCGGGCACCGGATCGATCGCGGCAACGGCTAACCCGCATACCGCCAAGCCCCGGCTAAGCTGCAAACATGACGCCCGCCGACCTCAGCCTGCACCAGTACACCCTGCGCATGAACCGGGTGCTGGAGCACATCGACCACCACCTGAACCAGCCCCTGGAGCTGGCGGACCTGGCGCAGATCGCACATTTCACCCCTTGGCACTTTCATCGCCTGTTCAGCGCCTGGGTCGGAGAATCTCTGGCTGACTACCTGCACCGCAGGCGCCTGGCTCACGCGGCTTATCAGCTGGCCAGTGAACCCCAGGCCAGCATCCTTGAGGTCGCGCTGACGGCAGGCTTCAGCTCCGGCGAGGCGTTTTCCCGGGCCTTCAAGCAACACTACTCAGTCACTCCAAGCAGCTGGCGCAGCACCGAACCCAAACGCTGGCACCGCCGCCTCAGCGACGTGCGCGAGCGCCGCCTGCGAGAATTGCACGACCCGATTCAGACCCACATCCCGGGTTTCGACGACCCTGATGCCTTCATTCACCTCAAGGAGCCGCCGATGAACGTCACCCTCAAACAGCTACCACCGGTGCCCGTGGCCTGCCTACGCTACACCGGCCCCTACGGCACCGGCATCGGCCTGTTTTGGCGCGAGACCGCAGCGCGCTGGATGATCGACAACCAGCAGTTCAACCGCGTGCGCTATGGCATCGGCCACGACGACCCCAGCAACACCCCGGCCCACCCATGCCGCTACGACGCCTGCATCGAAGTCCCCGCCGACTTAGCCATCACCGCACCGGCCACCCTCAGCCTCCTGCCCGGCGGCCTCTACGCCATCGCCCCCTACACCGGAAAAGGCCCGGACATCGCCGATGCCTGGCTCGAACTCTACCGCGACTGGCTCCCGCGCAGCGGCCTGCAACTGGACGCCCGGCCGGCGTTCGAACGCTACCCGGTCGACGCCCACTACGACGTGCAAACCGGCGAGTTGGAGTGTGAGATCTGTATTCCGGTGACGGTATTGTAGAAAGGTCAGAACAGCTGGAGAGCAGCACCTTGCTGGCGTCCCCGTCACAGCTCAGGTACAGGTTAACTAGAGACTGTCGCTGGTAGAAAAGCCCCCTGTGGTGCGGGTTGTGGCGCTCGTAGAAATGGTCCTGGAACTGACGGTTCTTGAGCTAGTGCTGGTTTGAGTGGCAACACTGTGGGTCCAGGAACTGGTGACCACCGCGACTGCCACACGATGGTTATCAACCTCCCGGGATACCTGAGACAGTGACAATGCGCCGCCCATAAACCCCAACAGCAACGAGTCCAGATTCATCCCATCATGGTAGGTGGAACTCTTGCTCACGTGACCGCCCGAGAGCAGGTCACGCTCAACCTGCTTGGCCCGCCCGTAATCACGCTCCGCCTGCTGATGCTGAGCCTGCAGAAACGGCATCTGCGCCTTAAGCTCATCGAGCTCGGCGCATAGAACACCTAACTTGCGCACCAGTTCATCGTCCTCCGCCGAGGTAGTCCGCGCCGCCAGCCGCTCAAGCTCTGAGATGCTCATCTGGGCCAGTTGCCCGGCCAGCAGCCCGGACACTGTGGCGAAGTGCTCATCCTCCTGGCTGGCAAAATTGCTCAGGCGCTCATGCAGCGTATTGGCCTGCGCCTTGTCCGACGCCACCTCCTGGCGCGCAACCTCTAGTTGCTCGCGCAACGCGGGCACCTCACTCGCCGCCAGGGCGCTATCAAAGAGCTGAGCCAGGGTGTTTTTTTGCTCACTGCATTCTGCTTCAAACTGGTTATGGGCACTTTCGTTCGCCTGCTGGATGGCCTGGAGGGTCTGCTCGGACTCCCAGTTCCTCGGAAAGCTACACAACCGCGCAATCCACTTGTCCGGCTCACGCCACAGCGTCCAGCGCGCATAGTGCTCAGTACCGTAATTGCGACGCTTGAGGTAGAGGTACAACCGGTCGCTCTTGAAAGCCTGAAGCTTGGTTTGGCACTCCTTGCGCAACTCCTCGTAGTTTTCAAACGCTTCGCGGCCTGATGCCTCAAACTCACTCAGGGCAGCCACCAGCAGTTGATAGCTTGGCGTCTGTTCAAGCTTGCGACCAACGCTGGCCAATTGCTGATCGAGCTGTTCAGACATCTTCGCAACTCTTTGCAGGTGCTCGGCAATCCGCGCCTCGACCACCGCCAGACGCTCGCGCAAATCGGCCTCACCTTGACGCCGCAGATCAAGCAAGCCCTGTACCTCAGCGGACTGCTGCGCACCGCCAGCCAACTGCACGCCGGCCATCTGCTGATAAGCGATGCTCACACTATGCTGCAGACGCAGCTCTTGATCATGAGCATTGGACAACGCTTGCTGGAACTCGCGCAGTTTGACCTCATAGCGCCGGGAGTTTTCACTCAGGGTCGCAATCATGCCGTTCGCGTTCATTGCCACTCCAGAAGGTAGGCTGGTTGGGTTTTGACTGGGCCCTTAACAAACTTCAACGTCAACGAATTGGACGCCTTCGTCCCCATCAAGTTGTTGTCGACATGCCCGTCGGCCAGCTTGTCATTCTTAGCCTCGATATAGGTGGCCTGATTAACACGCACGCCAAAAATCTTGGCATAGCGCTTTTCTCCAGTCTCAATGCTGGTGACCGGCACGGGTACGACGTTGCCTTGGGCATCGTTCGCCTCCGTCAGCAAGTACCAGCTCTTCCCCCCCGTGGAGTCGTGATTACGCTCGACCATGGATTTCTCACCGACACGACTCACCACTTTGAGCGTCAACGCCGTGGTGGCAAACGCCCGCAGCGCCTCAACGTCCTTGAGAGCACGCTCCCCGGCAGCATCATCGAACGCTTCGACCGCGTTCTCAACCGCCGCAAACAGAGGCTGAAACTGCGCCGCTTCGGCGTTGCTCAAGCCCATCTTGTGCACGCGGTCCTGCGCTTGCTTGAGCGGCACGAGCTTAGCCTGGAGGGCCGCCGCCCGCTTCTGAAAATCGGCAACCTGCTCGACCGCTGCCTGGGCCGTAGCTAGCCCCTGGATGTCCGCCTGCTCCAGTGCCGCACGTGCATTGGCCAGCAAAGCCACCAGCGCGGCAGAAGGCTGAGTACTGGAGCGCAACGCCTCTGTCTTCGACAACGCCTGCAACTGGGCGCTGAGCATCAGAAGCTGCGACACCTGATCAAGCTGCGCGTCCACCGCATCAAGTGCAACGCCGTCCTTGTTCAGGCTCTTGTTAGCCTCAAAGACCCGCTTGAAATCGTCGCTGCGACTTTGCTCCGTAACTTGCGCCTTAGGCAGGCTGAGGTCCGTCAAGGGACGCGCCTTGTCCAATGTCGCGCGGGCGCGTTCAAGCAAGCGCTGAGCAGCAGGCAACTGCGCCACTTGAGTGTCGGACTGCAAACCAGACACTCGCTGTTGCAACTGATCAAACTGCTGGCTCAGGCTGCTGACACGCAGATACGCCTGATTCACTGCTGTTTGGGTGTAGCGCAATCGCGACTCGCCAAAAGACTGGAAAACCTGGCTCCAGGCATACAGTGACCAGAGGATAATCGGTAGCCATATCAGCCCCCATTTGAACCAACTACCACGGCTGACGTAAGCAACAGCCAGCGCTTTTTCCCAGGCACGCAGGGGCGGCGCTTCATGGATCAAACGGGTGGCAAAAAAGTCGCTTACCCCCTGTTGCACCAAGGCGTCTTCAACCTCTACTCCCTTAGTTCTGTAGAACTCACGAATCCGCTCGGCAACCGCCTGGCGATGCTGAGGCAGATCCAGATGTTTCTGCACCTCTGACCGTTGATGACGCATTTCATCAATCAGCGCCATGGCGCCCATCTGTTCGGTAAGAGAAACCCCGCTCACCTCACACCCCCTTCTGCAGGAGCGCGGTGAAGCGGCGCTTGCTGTCCTCGGTGACCGACTCGATTTCCGCAGCGGCCGATGCCGACTCCTTACGCAACTCCTGAATCAGGCTCAGGCTACTGGCCTGAAACTCCAGCACCGCATCCGCCAGCGCCTTGACCGAACTGGCCTTGAGACTCGAACCGTAACCGGCCTTGAGCGCCGCGTTAAGCTGGTCGCCTCCAACACGGGCCTGCACTTCAAGACTGGTATTGATACCGTCGGTCATGGCATTCAGAGTCTGGGTGGTTTCTGCCAGGCCGCCGGAAGAAGTGAAACCCGCCGCCAACCCCGTCAGGACAATCTCGTTGGTGGCGAAGAAACTGACTGCCCGCTGATACAGCCGCTCCTTTACCGCGTGATACTGATTGAGGCGCGCGAACACCAACTCCGCTGCACCATAGGCGGCCTTCAGCTGATCGGCGATGTCGGTGATGATCTGGAAGCGTTTGTCCTCATCCTGCAAATCACGCAGCGTCACATCCCGCTCCAACTCCAGCTTGGCCTGGTCTGCCGCGGCCGCCCCCGCCACTTCAAGTGCAGCGCTGGCGTCCGCCAAGGCTTGGCGTCGGGCATCCATTTGCGTCTGGGCGATCTTCTGCACTTCACAGGCATCCACCTCAGCCGACTTCATCGCCAAGCGATAGTCCTGATAGGCCTCGAGGATCAGCGTTTCCAGCTGGATCTGCTCATTCGCCGACTTGGCCACGGTGAGGTAATTCTCGCGGATGCTCTCAAAACGATCCGGGATCGAGCCGCGACGCATGTTCAACCACGCCAACTGAATGCGCTCGGAGAACTGCAACTTGCCGTCGGCCATCCACTCCATCATCTGCTGCGCATCGTTGCGAATCGAATCGAAACTGGTGGCGATATCCGCATAGCGGGTGCTGATGTCCATGCCCTGCAACTTGTCGCGCACCGCAGCGTTAAACGCGGTGGACTGCTGCAATGTGGCGGCGATATTGGTCACGCGGTCAACGTCATACACCGCCACCTTGTCCAACAGCGCCAGCACTGGCATTTCCTGCTGGGGGAAAGTAATGCCGATGGAGCGCAAGGCAGACATGGAGCGTTCGAGGTAATTAATGAGCATGGGCGTATTCCCGTTGTGGAGCCATTGAGCAATGGCTCCATCATCCTTTGATAGGTGAATAGGCGAAGGGGGTTGGGCCCCGGAGCAGATTCCGACGCGGGGGTCGGAGGCCGTAAAGTGCATGGTATTTACATCAAGCCAAGAAAACATCGACAGGACGTTTTTCGAGGCGTTCTTCGAAGTACTTTCAAGCTCTGCGTCCGCCTGAAATGCGTTCCTTTTAGTGCACAGCGTATTGCTCAAGAGCAACTGGCAAACGTGCACGAGAATAACACCACCTTCTGCTGGCTGAGAATTCACCTACGACGAATACAGGCAGTGATTTGTAAGCAACTCTACGTCGTCAGCGGTTAAGTTTGCTGAACGGGGTCCTCGATAAAATAGGAAAAGCCTTACAACAACATCAGAAACCCCAACCCGGCCAGCCCTTTAAAGGCAATCAACGGATTGGCTATAGTCGGCAAGCCGTCAATAACGACGGCTGGGTTTGGCGACCTATATCTACAGAGTGATGCAAAAGATCCTGCTTGCAGGTATTTTGCGTCCGCACAATCAGCTTTATGGGGGCTGTGCGTGGGAGATCACTTGATCTGCCGGCTTTACTCTGTAGTCGGTTCGCCAACCTGCGCACAGCCGCCACCCTGCTGTTTGGCGACGATGGGTGATGGCATTGATCCAATCACACAGAGGTTTTCACATGAACCGATACATGCCCATTACAGGACACGACAGCACTCTGCCTTCCCTGCTGATCGACACCCATGCGCCCATCGACGTGCTGCACGACGCAGCAGCCTACCGCATCCGCGCCGCCACCCAACTGCTGGAAAATTTCGCAGGCCCCGAGAAACCGGACCGAGCGCCGGTCGTGCTCCAGGAACTGACCCTGGCCTGTACCATCCTGCTGCGCGACGGCTGCGATTTGCTGGACGTGACGACACGACGCCTGCAAGAACAACTCACGCTCTAAAACAAAACGGGCGATCTGAGAGTCGCCCGCTTAATGCCATCAAGGACAATATGCCCGTAACACCATCGAACATACCTCACCGCCAAATCAGAGCGGTTTATGACGCCCACACCATTCGCGTCTACCAAGCCTATTCCGACACCATCGCCGACTCCGCCCTGGCCCACGGCACATTCATTTCCCCACCGTTCAAAATGGAACGCATGACCTGGGTAAAACCGTCCTTCCTGTGGATGATGTACCGCGCCGGCTGGGGGTTTAAAGACGCCGGGCAAAAACGCATCCTCGCCATCGACATCAGCCGGGAAGGCTTCGAATGGGCACTGGCCAATGGCTGTTTAAGCCATGCCGATGAGTCCGTCAGCCAAGAACAATGGCTCACACTTAAAAACAACTCACCGGTGCGCATTCAATGGGACCCGGAACGGGATCTGCACTTGCAGCCACAGGAACACCGAGCGATTCAAATTGGATTGAGTAAAGAGGCGGTGCAGTTATATGTGCATCAGTGGATACAGCGCATTACTGACGTCACACCCTTAGCCCATTCGATCTGCAAACTGGTTCAGGAGGGGGATTTGGCAAATGCTCGGGAGATGATGCCGGAGGAGCGAGAGTATCTACCGTCGACAGAGAAACCAAAGTAAAACCACAAACTTAAATAAGTATTTATAGTGAGCTCTATCACTTCGACCTTACTGCCTTACTCAAAGTGTCAGATTGACAGTCTAGGCTGTATTCACCCTCAAGTTAACTCCCAAAAAACCTTCATCATCGCCTCACTCAAAAACCCTACTTATGCGTTTACTATTCGTTTCTAGGCATAGAAGAACTAAGTCTTCCCCCGTCACAACCAGCTGCCGCACAAACAATAATAGCAAGCCAGATATCAAACACTATACACAAACACTATTCATCTCTACATAAATGGATTCTACAACAGCGCCATTCTCACCAATATCAGGAATACAAAACCTCAACCCAATTTCTTTGACTGAAAAACCAGACTCATTAACATCCACTTCCACCCCCATGCCATTCAAGATACATTGAACTTCTTCAATCGACTCATCTATCACTTTCCTCCCTTCCAAAAAAAACTCACTCCCACCAAAAAATTCAACCCCCTTAAGCTTGCCTGAACCCTCATAAAACACGTGCAAATTCAAGGAATTAAAAGCATCTGTTTTCACTATAGATGTTGAGGTTTTTATAAACTCCTCGTAAGGTTCCTTCAACGCCACTCTGACCTGGTCCTTCGTCATCCCCACCCATATCAACCCAAGGTTACCGACACCCAAAAAGTCGAACCTCATAACTTACTTCCTAAAATCATTTGGATTGAGCGTCGAGGCATACTCAGGCATCTGTTTTATCCCAACATCATATTTACTTCTAACATCTTCAATATCAATCTGTATAGCGTCCATTAGCTTACCCTCTCCAAGTAGCTTCTCCTGACGACTTCTATAGGCTACAGCCTCTGCGCGTGTATCCATGGGACGTCCGAGGATGTTATCCACGCAATTAACCATCACGTTCAGCGCTGACGCCGCCTTATTGAAGTTATCTAGAGCGCTCTTGTCATAATTGAGTAGCCCATCGGAGCATTGCCTCAGCGTTTCGCCAGGTTTTAGTGCAGCGTCAATTGAAGAGGTGCTCGCATACAACTCCGTCCGCTTTTCCTTATCCTTGGTGATCTCATACGCTTTGCTCACATCCCGGCTTGGCCCAGCCGTGGAGTCAGCTCCTGTCTCAGCTTCAGCTTTTGTCTCAAGCCCATAACTTCTGCAACTCTCTACTGCGAATTTGGCGACGATGCAGCGTTACCTATTACCAAACTCTTTACTTCACATATTAAAATTGCAAAGACTGAAACACCAACTGCGCAACCGTACAGCGCCACCAAGTAGAGATTTACTTACAAGCAGTTTTTTCACTTTAAACCAAAAACCTAAAATACTACTCGATCAGCCTTCAGCTTTTAGACCTCCTACTTTCCTTACATCAAACCCGCAGGGCCAAACTGTCTCACTGTCAAATATCGCATTCGAAAAATCAGCAAACTCAAGTGACTTCACCTCCAAATTAGCGCCACTTAAGTTAGCATTACAAAATTTGGCGTACATAAGATCAGCACCGCTAAAATCAGAGCCTGAAAGATTAGCTCCCGTAAAGTCAGCGCATACCGCAAAACACTCGGTTACGTTAGAGAATGACACATTGGCGCCAACCATCGTAGCATTCATCAAATTTGACCTGCTTAAGTTTTCACCTTCAAGATTTGAATTATCAAATATAGCATTCCGAAGATTAACCCTAACAAATTTAGCGCCGCTCATATTCAACCCATAAAATATAGCACGATGAAACTCCCTTCCACTCAAATCCACGCCAACCAAACTATCATATGGAAGCTCAGCAGGCTCACCCACTTCAAAATTTATACTAATCATCCTACTCACCACCTATACTCATTTGGAGTTATTTTCAAGTCAGCCATAGGTTTCACCTTACTCTCCTTATAATGGGCGTCCAGTTTTAGGCGTGGCTGTGTAGGCAAGAGGCAAGGAGTCTACTTGATTTTGTCTACATACTCTTAGGAATACATCCGCTAATCGCCTTAGTGAAACTCGCGACCTACTCAAGCGCCCCCCAAATAGCAGTCAACGCTATTAACGACAGCTAGCCAAAGTACTCACATCTAATACCAGCCACTCCAAACTTATCTATCACCCGCCTAAGCCTAGTGACGTACTCGGTAAAATCAGGCACACCATCAAAAAGACAAATCCTATTTACAGAAAGAGACAAAGAAATCCAATCCTTACGAATTAAAAACTCGCCACCAAACCTCCCATCAAAAACCATAACAATCCCAATACCGCCAAATTTCGAATGAGAACTTAAAAATGACTCTAAACTAAAACTTTTAAAATGTTCTTTTTGCCATTCATACGCACCTGCATCTGACGGCAGCAAAAACATAACCACCCCCTCAAAATCGACATCCCATCCAGATCTAAGCAGTTCAATTACAATATCTTTTGGATGACATGACTGAGACAAGTCCATATCTATAGATGCTTGGCTACCCATATCAATACTCCTTAAATGGTATACCTTTGGAAGTTAACCAATTCTTAGCATGCTGAGGAATTGGTGTGTTTGAATGAACTTCAAAAGTCGCACCATTATCCTTTGCGATTCGAGCATGCGCACCGACATCAGACTTAAACTTCTCAAACCCTCTGGAATCTATCTGGGCATGATCTTCCCAGTATCGACCAGACTTGGCTTCGTACCAAATAGATTCATTCACTCCATATGCTCCGTCAAACTCCCTACCATTCGTCGAGAAACTTGGCTTCCCACCTAGTTCCCGATGAAGATATGTTTCGAAATCCTTTCCAATTAAACCCAGCGCACCTCCTTCCTCACTATACATCCCCCCCGGATTCAGCTTGTGCTCCGGAGTCACATACGCTCCACCCGTCTGTACTCCATCCAGCTGAGTCCCGCCAGTATGAGGTGTGGTGGCAACCCCACCGCCTTCAGCATAGCCGCCACTTGCAGGATTACGTCCTGAGGCATCAACAATCGGGTTGACCAGCTTTCGATTTTCATCATCAAGCAGGTGAATTGGGAATGGTGTGAGCGTTACCAACTGCCAGAGCGACAGCGAAATCTTCAGCTGATTTTCCGCTTCTTCCTTTGTCGCCTGGGTAAATTGGCTAGAGTTTTCAATGAAGGTGTTGGCTGCGCCGCGCATCCGTTCTAGGTTTTCAGGTGTCGACACTTGAGAGACCAGCGCATACGCCAATGCTGCCATCACTGCCGGAACCGCAGCCCCTTGAACATAATTATTCGAGCCCGTCGGGGAGCTTCTTAAACTGCTAATTAATACTGCGATTTCAAGGGTTTTTTCTGGGCTTTCACGAGCAATATCCTGTATCCGAGCAGCAAGAAGTCTAGTGGCGTCACTATTAGGCTCACCGACCTTATTTTTAAATAGGCGATCAATTGCGTAAGCCCTTTTGCTCTCATCTTTACTGAAGAGCTTGCGGTGATCCTCTCTTGCTACTATTCCTCTATTGCTTTCTTCGGCTGCCGACTTCAGATCAGTGCCAGATAGCGACAAGATGGCCATGGTGTCTAACAACTCATCTAGCTTTATCAGTGTCTCCCGGCTGTTCTCCCCATACAGCTCAACACTCTTCTTCCACTGGTCGTAAGTTTTCTCTGGGCTTAATACCGCACCAACCGAAGACCCCGTGGCATACAACTCCGTCCGCTCTTCCTTATCCTTGGTGATCTCATACGCTTTGCTCACATCCCGATTCAGCCCGGCCGTTGAATCAGTCCCGGTCTCGGCGTCTTTGCGCACCACGATTTCGCCGGCGCCGACGGTGGCGCGGACGATCTGCTCGCGTTCTTTCTCGTAGTTCCAGCCTTCGACGCTCCAGCCGGTTTTGCCTTCCTCGCCTTTGCCCACCTGGCTGCCGTCCTGGACGGTGCTGCCTTTGTTGTTGCCACCGGCGTTGTAGGTGCCGCCTACGTTCAGGTAGTAACCGTGTTCCTTGTCCTGCCCGGCGATGTCGCTGAAGCCCAGGGTGCCGGTGTCGAGTTTGAGGTTGCCGTTGTCGGCGGCAATCAGGGCACCGTCGAGTTGGGTGTGGTTTTCGGTGCGGATATCGACTTTGTTCTTGCCGGTGATGCTGGTTTGTTCTTCGACCCAATCGGTCTTGCCGGTGGTCTGGCCGTAGCCAACCGAGCCGCTGATCCCGGCCCCGGGGCCGAAGGTGGCGGTGACGTTGATGTCGAACTCTTTGCCCTTGACCTTGCCGGTATCGGCCACCGAGGAGACATTGAGGTCGCCGCCGACGCGGCCGACGACTTCATCGGCGCGCAGGTTGGCCCCCGCGATGTTGGTGTCTTTGCCGCTGGTGAAGCCCAGGCGGTCGCCGGCATAGAGGTAAGCCTCCTGCTGGCGTTCGCCTTCACGCTCAAGGTTGCCTTTGCCCAGGCTGACGCTGACGTAGACACCAACGCCCTCGGAACCAAAGGTGAAACCCGCCTCACCGCCGCCGCTGTGGCGGTTGTTTTCGCTGCTGCTGTCGTTATGCGCCGAGCGGATATTCAGCTCGTTGCCGGCATTCAGCTCAATGTCGCGCTCAGCCCTGGCCTGGGTGCCGATCAGGTTCAGATCGTTGCTGGCCTTGAGGTTGATATCGCGCCCCGCCCCCAGTTGCGTGGCGGTGGATGAACCCTGGGTGCTCTCGCCGCTGGAGGTGCCGTAGCTGCCACCGACACCAATCTTGATGCCGCCGCTGGTGCCCCCATGAATGCCGCCCCAGCTCTCGGTGTTGCGGGTTTCTTCACTGACACCGCCCTTGGCCACGTCAAAGGTCACATCCCGACCTTTGACGTTGATGTCGCGCCCGGCATCCAGCTGGCTGCCCTTGACCAGTACATCGTTATTGGCGTTCAGGTTGAGGTCGTTGCCGGCGTTGAGGGTCGAGGAACGGTTGCTCTGCTCGATGACTTGCTGGGTGTTGCTCTGCTTGCTGTTGCCGAATTTGACGTCCGCTGTCGGCCCCGCCAGGAACTGGCCAACAGCATCAATCCCCTTGAGGGTGCTGGAGCCCTTGCTGACGCCGTTCTCACCGTCTCCGGCCCCATCCACGGCGTCTTTGGTCTTGCCGTAGTTGTGATTGATGGTCACGCCCAGACCGTTGCGCTCGGTTTCGCGCTGTCGCTCGGTCAGCAGGGTTTCCCGCGCGGCGTCGATTTTGATGTCACGGCCGGCATTCAGGTTGATGTCGTTGTCAGCCAACAGGTCGGAACCGACCTGATTGATATCGCGCTTGGCGTTGACTGTCAGATCCTGACCGGCACTGATCTGGCTGGCGGCGGCCGTCTGGTGTTCGACGCGGTTCTTTTCCTTGCTGCTATCGGCGCCGGCAAAGAAGCTGACGCCGTTGTCGTCACTGGACACGCCCAGGCCGACCTGCTTGATCTTCGACCAATCCTGTTCGGCCGTGGAGTTTTGTGCCGCGACCACGTTGACGTCACGCCCGGCATCCAGGCTGACGTTGCGTCCGGCGCTGATACCGCTGCCCACCACATTGATATCGCGCTCGGCCTGCAAGGTCGCATCGCGATCAGCCGCCACATGGCTGCCAACGCTGGTGCTGCTTTGCGCCTGGCGCCCCGACTCCTTGGCCGAGGCGATGGAGATGAACCCGCCAGAGGAAGACAGCCCGACTTTTTTCTTGTACTGCTCGCTGCGGCTATATGCCGTATCGCTGGCCGAGACCAGATTGATATCGCCGTTTTTGTCGACCAACCCGGCACGCAATTCAACGTCATTCCTGGCACTGGCTTCGCTGGCCCGCAGGCGGATATCGTTACCCGCGGCTACCACGACGTCGTTGGCGACCAGCGTCAGATCCTGGCCAGCCTTTATCGAAAGGTCACCGCCCGCCTGAACCGTGGACGATTGCTGACGTATCTGGTCGTTGCTGCTTTTGATTTTCTTGCTTTTGAAGTCGGTGTGGCTTTCATTCGCCGCCGACTCGATAGAGACGTTGCGCCCTGCACTCAATGCCAGGTCCTGCTGTGCGCCAACGCTGCTGGCGACCACATTGAGGTCGCGCCCCGCCACCGCCGCCAGCTTCCCACCCACCGTCACCTCACTCCCAAACTGGGTGGTCTGGCTCTGGCTCCAGCTGGATTTTTTACCGCGGCCTTGGCTGCTGTTGACTTGCTCGGTGGCGACGAGGTCCAGGTCGCGACCGGCCTTGAGGCTGGCGTTGCCGCCGGCTTGCAGCACGCTGCCGCTGTTGCGGATGTCGTTTCCGGCGGTCAGGGCCAGGGTGTTGTCGGCTTCGATGCGGGCGGCGTTGTCGAGGAATTCGCGGTGCTGGGTGGTGTTGCCGTAGCGGCTGTCCTGGCTGGCTTTGGAACGTTCGTTGAGGATGTCGCCCTGAACTGCAACCAGGCTCACGTCCTGGCCTTTGAGGATCCCGCCCTGGGCGTTGCGGATGCTGTCGGTGGCCAGGAGCGACAGGCGTTCATTGGCTTGCATCAGTCCGCTGTTGCTGATGTTTTGCGCACTGGCTTGCAGGTTGGCGCTGGCGCGCAGGGTGCCCTGGTTGGCCAGGGTGCCGCCGGAGATCAGGTTCAGGTCGCGGCCCTGGATCAAGGCTCCGGTCGGCGCCAGGCGGTTGTTGGCCTGAGCCAGGTACAGCACCGGCACCAGGACTTTTTCGCCGCGCACTTCCTGCTCTTCCATCCACACGATGTCGTGGGTCAGGGCAGCCACTTGGGCGGAGCTCAGGGCGATGCCGGGGGCCAGGTTGAGTGCGGTCTTGCTGGCGATGGCGTTGTCCATCAGGTAGCGGAACATCGCTTCGTCGCTGTCCAGCCCGGCAATGAACCGTTGCCCGGTGCGCGCCGCCACCGCTTCACGAATCAGTCGTTGTTCATACAGGCCGTCACCGAGGCGGCGCTGGGTCTGGTCGCTGTTGAAGCCGACGCGGCTGAGCAGGTAGTCGGAGTTGATAAAACCATTGAGGCTGGCGAACGCCGGATTGGTTTCTACCAGGTATTTGTGCTGCGGGTTGCTGCTGATCTGGAACAGGCCCTGGGGCCCTTCCGGCAGGCTGAAGCCGGGCAGGGTCAGCGGGTTGACGGCCTTCTGAGCCAGGTCCGGTGCCAGTTGCGCGTTGAACTGCGCCTGGGCCTGGGCCGAGCTGTCGACATCGGTCGCACCGACACGGCTGGCCCCTGCGGTAAAGGATTCACCAGGGCGAATAAAGCCGTTTTCCAGTTTCTGGCTGCCGGTCACCGTGACCAGGCCGGCGCTTTCGATAATCGCGGTCGAGCCTTCGACCAGCCCCGAGGTCAGGACCTTGCTGAAGCCGCTGAGGCCGCCCAGGGCGATGGCGGCAAAGGGCAATGCCTCGGGGTTGTAGCTGGGGGAGGCGGGGTTGTTGTAGGCGTTGAAGCGCCCGATGTTGTTGACGAAGGTGTAATAGGCGTCTTCGTTCTTGGTGTAGATACCGTAGGAGGAGTAGCGCGCTTCCCCGCCGCCGGCGCCGAGGTTGTTCAGCAACTGGGTGTCCAGGGTGATGGGGCCAGCGGCCGAGACGCTGCTGAATTGGTTGTCGAAACGATCGCCCTTGAACTGCAGTTCGCCACCGGCCACCAGGTTGGCCCGCGCCGAGTCTTCGGTGACTTTGGTGCCGTAGATTTCAGTGAGGCTGTAATAGGCCTCGCAATGCTTGCCCTTGCAGTTGTCGGTGGAGTTGAGGGTGATCTGGCCGGAGGTCAGCGCCGGGATAAAGGTCAGCTTTTCCTTGCGGTTGATCAGGTGGGCCGCCAGCAGTTGCATGCCCTGGGCGCTTTCGATGGTGCCGGAGATGTTTTCGATCAGGCGGGTTGCACGGTCGTTTTCATCATGGATGTCAAGCCGCCCCAGGCTGTAGATGTCGCCCTTGTTGTTGGTCACGCTGCCTGCCTGAAGGGCCATGTCCTTGCCGCTGAACATCAGCCCGCCCTGGTTGACCAGGGTCGGGGTTTCAATACGCAGGGTTTTACCGGCGCCCAGGGTGCCCTGGTTGGTCAGGCTGGTGACCTGCAGCAGCACGTCACCGCTGGCGGTGAGGCTGCCCTGGTTGAGCAAGTAGCTGCCGAGGGTGAAGTCCGCCTTGCCACCGCTGCGCACTTGCGCACCCTGGCCCAGTTCGGCGCTGGCGGCGGCGAAGGTCATCCGGCCCTGGCTCTTGAGCGCCCCATTGCCGCGGTAGCTGCCGCTGAGGGTCAGCTTGAGATCGCCTTCTGTCTCAAGGCTGCCGTCGTTGATCCAATGCTGGCCACTGCCCTCGACGCCTTCGACGGAGACCAGTTTGCCGCTGGTGGTCTGGGTGAAGGTACCGACCTTGAGGCCGATTTTTTGCGCCTGGATCAGGCTGGTGTTGGTCCAGTCGGCAAGGTCCAGGTTGAGCTGGCTATTGGTGATAAAGCTGCCGCCAGCGTTGCCGGTGTCGGCCAGCGACAGGTCGAAACCTTGCGCGCCGAGATGGCGCACGGTGCCCTGCTGGTTGCTCAAGCCCAGACTGGACAGGGCGAACTGGTCGTTGCCGATTTCCACCAGGCCCTGGTCGTTATTGAACTGGCCACCGATCTGGAATTGGCTTTTGCCCGGTGTACCCAAGGCGCGCAGTTGGCCGTTGCGGTTACTCGCAGACCCGGTATCGAGGGCCAGGGTCTGCCGGGCTTCGATCAGGCCACGGTCATTATCCAGCGTGCCCTTGAGCGTGAGGTCGATGTGCTCGCCACCGAGGCTGCCCTGGTGGTTGTGCAAGCTGTCGGCGTCCACAGTCAGTAGCTGCTTGGCGCTGATTTCACCGTTGTCGTTGCCGATCTCACCGCGCTTGAGCGCCAGGTTGCCATGGGTCGCCACCAGGTGCCCGCGGTCGTTGTTGAGGCGGGTGTTGCTGCTGATCTCCAGGTTCTCGGCGCGGACGTCGCCCTGGGTGTTGTCGAAGGTGTCGGTGGTGGCCGTGAGTTTGCCGCCCAGGGCGTTGAGCCGGCCCTGCTGGTTGCGCAGGTCGTCGGCCGCCAGGGTCATGGCCCCGGCGCCGGTGAGCATTTTGCCGTCGCGGTTGTCCAGGACCTTGGTCGCCGAGGCCTTGAGCTCACCGCTGTTGGCCTGCAGGGTACCGCCACGGTTGTCGAGGTTTCTGGCGTCGAGGGTCAAGCCACCAGCCTGGCTCAGGACCAGGCCCCGATCGCGGTTATCCAGAGTGTCGCTGAGGGTCACCTTCAGCGCCTGATTGCTGGCGAGGGTGCCGTCGCGATTATCCAGGCGCTCGCCTTCCAGGCTCAACGCCTGCTGGCCGATGACCTTGCCGCCACGGTTGTCCAGGGTGCCGGCCTTGAGAGTCGCGGTGCCGCCGGCGACCAGTTCGGCGTTGCGGTTATCCAGTTGCTTGAGGTCGGTGGCCAGGGTGCCCTGGGCGCTGATGTTGCCCTGGTTGCTCAGGGTGCCGCCCTGAGCTTGCAGGTGGCTGGCGCGGTTGACGCTGCCGTCATGCTTGAGCCCGGCATTCAGGCTGCCACGGTTGACGATCTGCTGGCCTTCGACATGCAGGTTGCCAGCCGCCGTCAGGCTTTTGTCGAGCTCAAGCGTGCCTGCGGCCACGACCTTGGCATCCCGCCCGGCATAGACGCTGTCGTTCAGCGCGATGTCCTGGGCCTTGAGCTTGACGTCGCCCTGGGTGGCCTCGGTACGGGCCAGGGTCAGCTTGCCGCTGGCATCGAGTTGCAGATCACCCGCGCTGGCGACCATGTCCCCGGCGAGCTTGACCCCGACCCCGGCCTCGGTGCCCACCAGCTTGATGGTGCCGGCGTACATCCCGCCCAGGGCCGAGGAGTCGATGGCCAATTGCGGCGCCGGGCTGGCGTCTGCTGCCTTGGCGGTGGCGACCAGGGTGGCGGCATCGACCTCGTTGCGCCCGCTGATGATCGCCAGGTGCTGGGCATGGAGTTGCGCATTGATCCTGGCGCTGCGGGTGATGAGTTCGAACTGGTTGACGTTGCTTGCGTTAAGGCCACGGCCTTCGATGGCAATCGCGCCACCGTCCACGTCGTAACGGGTCAGGCGGCCGTTTTCCAGGACCGGCGTACCGGTACTGAGGGTGACCTTGGGCGTATTGATAAAGCCGCAGCCGTCACAGCTGATGCCGTGGGGGTTGGCGACAATGACATGCGCGCCCTGCCCCGCGACTTCGGTATAGCCCTTGAGCTGGCTCGGGCTGCCGCCGTTGACCTCATTGAGAATGACGTTGGCCGCGCGACCGTTGAGGTTGCTATTGCCGATGATATAGCCGCCCAACTGGGTGCTTTGCAGGTTGCTGGTGGCGTTGTTGAGGATGACGCCCTGCTGGCCGACGTTGTAATCGCTGAATTTGTTGTGGGACAGGCCGCTGCCATTGGGCGTGGCGATGTTGACGATGGGCACGCCGTTGGCTGCCTGGCCGACGCTGGTGACGCTGCCGTTGACCACGATGCCATCCGCCTGGGCCAGCAGCGGCTGCCAGAACATCGCATTGGCCAGGACCAAGGCCAGCCCACGTTTGGGCAGGCCCCAGAACGATTCACGAGGTTGCAGGGCAGCCGCAGGCTGACGGGCCAGGAAGGCGAATTGACGAACGTCCATGTCGTGTATCTCGGATAAAGAGCGGCGTTAAAGGAAGAAATCCATACGGAAGTAGATCGGCGCTTCGCGCTCGCTCAGGGCATCTGGCCGCTCGAGGGAATGGGCGAAGGTCACGCTGGCAGCCAGGTGCTGGCCGCGGGCGAAAAACTCCAAGGCGTTACTGGAGACCCGTCCGTGTTGTTCAACGTTGTAGCGGTCATGGCGGATGGCGCCGAGGTCATAACCCAGGCCCGTGCCGTACTCGGCGAACGCCGGCCGCAGCCAGTCCCAGGTCACCGGACGGCTCCAGCGCAGGTCGTTGCGCCAGTAGTAGCCGCTGTCGCCATTGAGGCTCTGGTCCTTGTAGCCGCGGATCGAGGACTGGCTGCCCAGGCTCATGCGCTGCGGGCTGAACAGCACGTCCTCACTGCGTTGGCCGGTGATCAGGCTGCTGAATACCAGCGACTCATCCCACAGCTTGAACGGTTGCAGGTAACTGGCGGTGGCCGTGTATTTGCGATAGCGCGCGTTGGGCGTGAGGTTGCCGTAGCGGTCGCGACGCTGGTCATTGGCCTGGGCGTCGAAGGCGCCGATGCCGTTCTGCAGGCCCAGGTCGAGGTTGAGGAAGGCGCTGCCAATCCGCCGCCCGTGGTTGATACCGAACTGGGCTTCGCTCAGGCGATTACTGCTGACATCCAGCTTGCTGTTTTCGAAGTAATTGTTGCTGCGCAAGTAGCTCAGGCCGCTGTTGAGCGAAGTCTTGCTGACGGCGTCACGGTAGATCACGCGCTCCAGGCGCAGTTGATGGGTCTGGCTGTCGCCGGTCTGCTTGAAGTTCATGCCCTCGCCTGGCACCAGGGAGCGGTACTCGCTCTGGCTGTAGCTGTAGCTGAGGTTCCACCAACCGAAGGGCAGGTTGTAATAGAGCATCGCGCTGCGTGAGGTTTCCTGGTGATCGCTGATCGCGTCATGGCCGCCGCGCAACACAAACTGGTCAGCCAGGCCCAGGGGGCTGTCTCACTCGAACGAGCTGCCCCACTGCTGCTCGCCGGTGCTTTTCTGCCCGTCATTGCTGCGGGAAAGGCCTGCGCGCCAGGGCTTTTTCGGGGTGTTTTTGACCAGCACCGTGCTACCGCCGACCTGAGTCCCGGGGGTCAGCTCCATCTGTGCCTGGTTGGACGCCAGGCGGTTGAGCTGGTCCACCAGTTGCTCGACCTCACGCAGGTTGAGCAGGTCACCGGGCTTGCCGGGGAAGGCCATGGCCAGCTCACGCTCGGACAACCGACTGCCGTCGGCGCCCTTCAGGCCTTCGAGTTTTCCTTCGACGACCTGCACCCGCAACTGGCCTGTGGCGAGGTCCTGCTGCGGCAGGTAAGCGCGACTGGTGACCAGCCCCCGGGCAATGTAATGGTCGGTGATGACCTTGAGCAGTTCGTTGAGCCGGGCCACGCCCAGGCATTGGCCGATATAGGGCTTGAGCAGGCGCTCGCGCTCGACAGCGGAAAGCCCTTGGGCACCATTGAGCTCGATGTGCTTGACCAGGAAGCAACGGCTGTCCGCAGGCGCGGCAGGCGCCGTGGGAGCACGGGTTTTACCGGGCAGGTCCTTGAGTTCTTCAAGGCGCCGTTGCTGCTCTTCCAGCAAGCGGTTCTGGCGGTCGCGGATCAGCTCCTGATCGCCCGGATTGGTCGCGGCCCAGGCCGCATCGGGTACAGCTGAAAACCAGAGCAGACACACAAGCGCCGCGCGCAAGCGGTTCCAGAGGGAGGGTACGTACATGTTCAATCCTTTGATAAGGCACTGCAGTCCATGCAGAAAGCGCGGCGATGTTAAGCAGCCATAATTCTGGCGTCAATTAAGCGCTGCATGACTCCCGACCAGCGGCGCATGCATGGCCTGGGTTCGAAGCGCGCCAATACTAAAACCCATGTTGTAGACGAGCCAATCAGACATTTCTTAAGCCATACGGTGTCTTTTATGTGGGCACAAACCCAAACCCCATATCCCCTTCGAAGGTGAAACACATAAACCACCCATGATCCGCCGCCAGCAGGTAATGGTGCTGGGGAATGGAAAACAGACATTCCGGCACCTCAAGCAAGGCCGAGACATCGCCCACTACCGCAAGGCTGGTGGCGCTGTCGCCGACATACACGGCGTCTCCGGCGAGGCTGTATTGCTGAGCCATTCGGGCAAAGAAGTCGCAAAAGGCCTGGGTCTGCTGCTGGCGATCCAGCGCCACCTCGGTCACCGCGAACGGCAGGCTCGGCCAGTGTGGGCGCAGGTTGCGGATCTCGAACCAGTCCTTCATCAGGTCAAAGTAGGCATCGACTTGCGGTTCGATCCGCAGTTGGCCGCTGGCGAGCGGCTGGCGCAGGTCCTGTAGCAGTTCCTGGTCAAAGTAGTTACTCATCTGCGGTGTGCTCCGGGTCGGATTCTGCCTTGTCGCGCAGCGCCTGGGCCAGGCGTTCTATGGCCCAGGCGTCGCGCTCGGTACGGATGTGCTGCTTCAGGGTCGGCAATAACAGGTACGCCAACAGGCTGCGGTCGCGGGGGGATTGGGGAAGGCGCTGGGCGACCCAGTCGGCCAGCGATCGGGTGGACATGATCGAACAGAACACCTGATAAGGCCGGGCGCTGGCAAAGGACAGGGTCAGGTAGTGTTCGGCCAGTAGCCGTTGTTCGCTGCGCTGCCAGGAGCGATGAGGGATCAGTTGCAGGGCGACCGTGCTCGCGGAGCTGGCGGCGGGGTATTCGCGCAGCAGCCACTGCGCGGCCTCGGCGGAGCTCATGGCACGCAGGGTGGTGCACAGCAGGTTCAATCGGGCATCCATTGCTCATCTCGTTGCTGATGACTGCTTTCCCGTTCGCACAGGGCGTCGGGGGCCGTCACGATAACAGCCAGCCGACGGAAACAAAGTCATTTCCGGCTTCTGTGCAGCGCCTGAAACTCTGAACTTTTATCCGCCCCTCGGCCTCAACCGGGTAACTGCCTGACCGGATCCGAGGCCACTGCCATGAAAACCCTGCGTAACCTTGCCATCGCCAGCACCCTGCTCTGCGCCCTGCCCGCCTGGGCCTGCACCCTGGAAGAGGCCACCGCCAAGCGCGAACATCTGGCCCAGGAAGTGACGAAACTCACCCAGCAGAATCCGGCCAAGGCCAAGGAGATCAATGATGAGTTGCAAAAGATGAACCTGAAAACCGCGAGCAAGGACCTGCCCGACAAGTGCCAGTTGATCGATCAGCGCCTCAAGGAACTCGACACCGCCGGCAAGAAAGCCGACAGCTGATAGCCCGAATGCAAAAAGCCCGGAACAGGTCCGGGCTTTTTTCAGGGTCACGCCAGGCGCTTATTCAGCGGCTGGAGCTTCCGGCTTGCGGCGCTTGAGCGGCGCCATGCCGTCCTTGCTGACCAGCGACAGGGCGTCGGTTTTCGGCCGGTTGGCGATCTTGCGCTTGGTCGGAGCCTTGGCCCCGGTCTTCTTCTTGTCGCCCTTGGCGTCGACCTTTTTCTTCTTCACGCCCACGGCTTTGCCCGAAGCCTTGACCTTTTTCGGTCCGCCGTAGGTGCCTTTGACTTCCTTGATGGTGCGGCGCTCGAAGCTCTGCTTGAGGTAGCGTTCGACGCTCGACATCAGGTTCCAGTCGCCGTGGCAAATCAGCGAGATGGCCAGGCCATCATTGCCAGCGCGGCCGGTACGACCGATGCGGTGTACGTATTCGTCGCCACTGCGCGGCATGTCGAAGTTGATCACCAGGTCCAGGCCGTCCACATCCAGACCACGTGCGGCTACGTCGGTGGCCACCAGGATCTTGACCCCGCCCTGCTTGAGGCGGTCGATGGCCAGCTTGCGGTCCTTCTGGTCTTTCTCGCCGTGCAGGACGAAGGCTTTGTAGTCCTGCGCCACCAGGCGGCCGTAGATGCGGTCGGCCATGGCCCGGGTGTTGGTGAACACGATGGCCTTCTGGTAGGTCTCGTTGGCCAGCAGCCAGTTGACGATCTGTTCTTTGTGCTGGTTGTGGTCAGCGGTAATGATTTGCTGACGGGTGGTCGCGTTCAGCTGGCTGACGGCGTTGAGCTGCAAGTGCTCCGGGTTGTTCAGGACCTTGGCGATCATCTCGCGCAGGCCCGAACCGCCGGTGGTGGCCGAGAACAGCATGGTCTGCTGGCGGTTGGTGCACTCTTCCACCAGGCGCTGCACGTCTTCGGCAAAGCCCATGTCGAGCATGCGGTCGGCTTCGTCGAGGACGAGCACTTCGACTTCTTTCAAGTCGAGGTTACCGGCGTTGAGTTGCTCGATCATGCGGCCCGGGGTGCCGATCAGGATGTCCGGTACCTTGCGCAGCATGGCGGCCTGGACCTTGAAGTCTTCGCCGCCGGTGATCAGGCCGGACTTGATGAAGGTGAACTGCGAGAAACGCTCGACTTCCTTCAGGGTCTGCTGGGCCAGTTCGCGGGTCGGCAGCAGGATCAGGGTCTTAATGCTGACGCGGACCTTGGCCGGGCCGATCAGGCGATTGAGGATCGGCAAGACAAAAGCAGCGGTCTTGCCGCTGCCGGTTTGAGCTGTCACCCGCAGGTCACGCCCTTGGAGCGCGAGCGGGATGGCCGCTGCTTGCACAGGCGTTGGCTCGACAAATTTAAGCTCGGCCACGGCTTTGAGCAGGCGTTCGTGCAGGGCGAATTGGGAAAACACGGGTGCTACCTCGAAGATATGCAAAAAAACAGCTGCATAGGTTACCGGTTTCGAGCGCCGAGGCCGAGTTTCTTTGCGCGAACGGCGCTAAACCGATGGTTTTTTGTCAGCAGGTTTGTCGGTAACCGTCACTTTTTACCGCTTAAATGCTCTAATCGACCGACCTTGCCTTATAGAAGAATCGTTTTAGCCTATGGATTTCAAACAGCTCTGGCTCACTATCCAAGACCTTTGGGGCAGCCTCGACCAGCACCCTTTCCTGCTTTCGGGGTTGGCCCTGGCGCTGCTGCTGGTCGTGGCCCTGGTCCTCGGACGAGTGGCACGCTATCTGGTGCTGCACGCCACCAAATTGCTGGGGCGCCAACCAGCGCTTCATTGGATCAACGACCTGAGGCATAACAAAGTGTTTCACCGCCTGGCGCAGATGACCCCATCGCTGGTGATCCAGTTCGGCCTGCACCTGGTGCCCGAACTGAGCAAGGCCAGCCTGGTGTTCCTGGGCAATGTGGCGATGGCCTTCACCATCCTGTTCCAAGTCCTGGCCCTGGGCGCGCTGCTCAATGCCTTGCTGGATATCTACGCCCGCACCGAACACGCCCGCACCCGCTCGATCAAGGGCTATGTGCAGCTGGCGAAGATGGTGCTGTACGTGTTTGGCGCGATCATCATTGTCGCCACCCTGATCGACCGTTCGCCGCTGTTGCTGCTGTCTGGCCTGGGTGCGATGTCGGCGGTGATCCTGTTGGTCTACAAGGACACCCTGCTGTCGTTCGTGGCCAGCGTGCAGTTGACCAGCAACGACATGTTGCGGGTCGGCGACTGGATTGAAATGCCTCAGGTCGGCGCCGATGGCGACGTGGTGGACATCACCTTGCATACGGTCAAGGTGCAAAACTTCGACAAGACCATTGTCTCGATCCCGACCTGGCGCCTGATGTCCGAGTCGTTCAAGAACTGGCGCGGCATGCAGCAATCGGGCGGGCGGCGGATCAAGCGCAGCCTGTTTATCGACGCCAGCGGCGTGCGCTTCCTGTATGACGATGAAGAGTTGCGGCTGAGCAAGGTCCACTTGCTGACCGACTACATCAGCCGCAAGCAGGCCGAGCTCAAAAGCTGGAACGAAGCCCAGGGCAACGTCGCCGCCATGTCGGCCAACCGTCGGCGCATGACCAATATCGGCACCTTTCGCGCCTACGCCCTGGCGTACCTGAAGAGCCATTCGGAGATCCAGCCGAACATGACCTGCATGGTCCGGCAGATGCAGACCACCGCCCAGGGCATCCCCCTGGAAATCTACTGCTTCACCCGCACCACGGCCTGGGCCGATTACGAGCGTATCCAGGGTGACATCTTCGATTACCTGCTGGCGGTGATGCCGGAATTCGGCCTGAGCCTGTACCAGCAACCCAGCGGCAACGACCTGCGCGCCGGCCTGCTGCCCGCCGTGCTTGGGGCCAGCGCAGTTCCCGAAGCGGGAAAACGCGCGATCTGACACCGCACCCGCAGCCTGGCGGCAGCGGCTACGGGGTTTGAGGAGGCGAGGTCATACCGCGTCGGCTGATCCACACTGCCGCCAGGATCACCAGGGCCCCGAAAAACAGGCGCCCCAGCTCTTCGTGCTGGTTCCAGATCAACAGGTTGATCAGCAACCCCACCGGCACATGCAGGTTGTTCATCACCGCCAGGGTCGCGCCGCTCACCAGGCAGGCGCCCTTGTTCCACCAGTACAGGCCCAGCGCCGTGGACACCAGCCCGAGAAACAGCAGCACGCCCCACTGCAGCGGTGCTTCGGGCAGGTAGTTGGATTTGCCGAACAACACAAACGCCGGTAACGCCACCGCCAGCGCCCCCAGGTAGAAGTAGCCGAAACGCCGGTAATGCGGCAGATCCGTCGGATGACGCGCCACCAGATGCTTGTACAGCACCTGCCCGGCGGCATAGGTGAAGTTGGCCAGTTGCAGCAACAGGAAGCCGAGGAAGAAGTCCGGGCTGATGCGGTCGTAGCGGATCACCGCCGCACCCGCCACCGCCACCAGCGCCGCCAGCAAGCCCCAGGGGTTGAAGCGCCGGTTCAGGGCATCTTCGATCAGGGTCACGTGCAACGGCGTCAGAATGGTGAACAGCAACACCTCCGGCACCGTCAGCACGCGAAAGCTCAGGTACAGGCAGACGTAGGTCACGCCGAACTGCAAGGCACCGATCACCAGCATGCCGCGCATGAACCCCGGCTCGACCTGACGCCAGCGGGTCAGGGGAATGAACACCAGCCCCGCCAGCAGCACCCGCACCAGTACCGCGAAATAGCTGTCGACATGACCGGCCAGGTACTCGCCAATCAAGCTGAAGGAAAACGCCTGGATCAGCGTGACAAAAAGTAGATAGCCCATGGTCGCCTCGTCTGCAGTGGCGGCGACGATAGCGGTTTGCCGATTCGCAGGCAAAAAAAACCCGATCTCGCCATGCGTTCGATCGGGCAGGAGCACTCAGGAGCAACAAGTGCAAAGGGAGGTTCGATGCGCGAACCGCTTGAAGGGGGGGAGCGCAGGCGTTACTTAAGCACTGCGCGATTATCTGACGATTAACGGATCAGGCGACCTGGGCCAGCTTGGCGTTGGCCTGGTTCAAGCCCTTCTCCTGAAAGTCGCCGCCCAGGTTCATGCCCTCGGCATGGATGAACTCGACATCGTGGATGCCGATAAACCCCAGCACCTGACGCAAGTAGGGTTCCTGATGATCGGCCGTGCTGCCGGCGTAGATCCCGCCGCGGGCGGTCAGCACGAAGGCACGCTTGCCGGTCAGCAGGCCCTGGGGGCCGGTGGCGGTGTATTTGAAGGTCACGCCGGCACGCAGCACATGGTCGAGCCAGGCCTTCAGGGTGCTGGGGATGGCGAAGTTGTACATCGGCGCTGCCAGCACCAGCACATCGGCAGCCAGCAGCTCGTCGGTCAATTGGTTGGAGCGCTCCAGGGAAGCGTGTTCGCCAGAGTTGCGCTGCTGCGCAGGCTTCATCCAGCCGCCCAGCAGATCGGCGTCCAGGTGCGGCACCGGCTGGCGCGCCAGGTCACGCACGGTGATTTCGTCGCCTGGGTGGGTGGCTTGCCACTGATTGATAAAGGTCTGGGTCAGCTGGCGGGACACGGAATCTTGCTGGCGGGCGCTGCTTTCGATGATCAGGACGCGGGACATGGGCTGAAGCCTCCATCGGGGGTGCGTAAGTCGATGGAGGGGAGACTAAGCAAAGTGATATCGATGAAAAAGCGCAAATAACTGCTATAACCAATCGACAAATTCGTTTATAAGCGAAGCGTACCCAACCTTAGCCCTACAGGCCGGGCACCGCCGGAATCACTTGGCGGAACAGCTGAGGTCCATCCGCAGCTTGATAATTTTGCGGTTGAACTTGGCAGTGACGTTTTTGCTCTGCCCTGCGGCGACTTCCACCTTGCGCGTGCGCGGTGCTTCGGGGCCGTTGCGAAACACCACCGAACACAGCGCATCGGTCTTGCCAAAGTTATTCAACTGGATGGAGCCGATGTCCTGGTCGGTGTCGTAGGCGGTGTAGTCGATGCTCAGGCCATTGAGCTGCTTCTCGACATCGATCGGGTAGGCAAAGGCGCTGAGCGGCAGCAGGGCCAGCAACACACAACAGAATTTTTTCATTCGGCAGTCTCCAATTGGGACCGCCAGCTTAGGACAAGAGGAGTCCCTCATGAAAGCGCCCCGCGTTACCCTCGATCAATGGCGGACCTTGCAGGCCGTGGTCGACCATGGCGGCTTTGCCCAGGCTGCCGAGGCGCTGCATCGTTCGCAATCCTCCGTCAGTTACACCGTGGCCCGCATGCAGGATCAACTGGGCGTGCCGCTGTTGCGCATCGACGGCCGCAAGGCGGTCTTGACCGACGCCGGCGGCGTTTTGCTGCGGCGTTCACGGCAATTGGTGAAACAGGCCAGCCAACTGGAAGACCTGGCCCACCACATGGAGCAAGGCTGGGAGGCCGAAGTGCGGCTGGTGGTCGATGCCGCCTACCCCAACGCACGCCTGGTTCGAGCGCTGACTGCCTTTATGCCGCAGAGCCGCGGTTGCCGCGTGCGGCTGCGCGAGGAGGTGCTGTCCGGGGTCGAGGAGGTGCTGCTCGAAGGCGTCGCCGACCTGGCCATCAGCAGCTTCAGCATCCCCGGCTACCTGGGCACGGAAATGAGTTCGGTGGAGTTTGTCGCCGTGGCGCACCCGGAACACCCACTGCATCGCCTGCACCGCGAGCTGAACTTCCAGGACCTGGAAAGCCAGCTGCAAGTGGTGATCCGCGACTCCGGCCGCCAGCAACCCCGGGATGTCGGCTGGCTCGGCGCCGAACAGCGCTGGACTGTGGGCAGCCTGGCCACCGCCGCCACCTTTGTCGGCAGCGGCCTGGGTTTTGCCTGGCTGCCCCGGCACCTGATCGAACGGGAAATCCGCGAAGGCGTGCTCAAGGTGCTGCCGATGGAACAAGGCGGCAGCCGGCACCCAACCTTTTACCTGTACTCGAACAAGGACAAGCCCCTGGGCCCGGCCACACAGATTCTGGTCGAGCTGCTGCGCACCTTTGACACCGCGCCGCTGGATGCGCCGTTCGCCGCCCCCGAACAAGCCTGACCCCCACCCACCCGAACAGGAGTTGCGCCGTGGCCTATTTCGAACATGAAGGATGCACCCTGCACTTTGAGGAATATGGCCAGGGCATGCCGCTGATCCTGGTGCACGGCCTGGGCTCCAGCACCCTGGACTGGGAAATGCAGATCGCCGATCTCGCGGCCCGTTACCGCGTAATCGTGCCCGATGTGCGTGGCCACGGACGCTCTGACAAACCCCACGAGCGCTACAGCATTGCCGGGTTCAGCGCCGACCTGGTGGCCCTGATCGAACACCTGAACCTTGCGCCCGCGCACCTGGTCGGGCTTTCCATGGGCGGCATGATCGGTTTCCAACTGGCGGTCGATCACCCGCAATTGCTCAAGAGCCTGTGCATCGTCAACAGCGGGCCCGAGGTCAAGCTGCGCAGCCGCGCCGATTACTGGCAATGGTTCAAGCGCTGGAGCCTGGCCCGGGTGCTGGGCCTGGGGACCATCGGCCAGGCCCTGGGGCGCAACCTGTTCCCCAAGCCGGAGCAGGCCGAGCTGCGGCAAAAGATGGCCGAGCGCTGGGCAAAAAACGACAAACGTGCTTATCTCGCCAGCTTCGACGCCATTGTTGGCTGGGGGGTAAAGGAACGACTTTCCCGCATTCCCTGTCCAACCCTGATCGTCAGCGCCGACCACGACTACACCCCGGTGGCACTGAAAGAGGCCTACGTGAAATTGCTGCCCCACGCACGCCTGGTGGTGATCGATGATTCACGCCACGCCACCCCGCTGGACCAGCCACACCGTTTCAATCAAACCCTGCTCGAGTTTTTAACCACAGTCGACACCACCACCCAGGATCACTGACCCATGCTGAAAAAAATCGCCCTCGTCGCCGGCTCCGTTCTGTTCGCCGCCAACCTGATGGCCGCACAACCGGCCAAGGCTCCCCACGTGCTGCTGGACACCAGCTTCGGCAAAATCGAAATCGAACTGGACCCGGTCAAGGCACCGATCTCCAGCAAAAACTTTCTCGACTACGTCGACAGCGGCTTCTACAGCAACACCATCTTTCACCGGGTGATCCCGGGGTTCATGGTCCAGGGCGGTGGGTTCACTGCACAGATGAATCAGAAAGACACCCGCGACCCGATCAAGAACGAAGCCAGCAACGGCCTGCATAACGTGCGTGGCACCCTGTCCATGGCCCGCACCTCGAACCCGAACTCGGCCACCAGCCAGTTCTTTATCAACGTGGCCGACAACGCCTTCCTCGACCCGGGCCGCGATGCCGGCTACGCGGTATTCGCCAAAGTGGTGAATGGCATGGACGTGGTCGACCAGATCGTCAACTCCCAGACCACCACCAAACAAGGCATGCAGAATGTGCCGATCGACCCTGTGCTGATCAAGTCGGCCAAGCGCATCGACTAAAGAGGCAAGGCGTCAGGGCGGTCGCACCGTGCCGTGCGACCGCTCATATCTTGACCAGGAGAGCCCGCCCCGCGGGCACCAAACCCAATGTTCTATCGCCGTTTCGAACAACTGATCGACATCTTCCGCGACGCCCCCACGGCTGCACCGCCAAACCGGGTCCTGGCGTTCTATCTGTACTACATCAAGCAAGTCTGGCCGAGCTTCGCCGCCCTGCTGGTGGTCGGCCTGTTCGTGGCCCTGATCGAGGTCTCGCTGTTCAGCTACCTGAGCCGCCTGATCGACCTGGCCCAGGGCACGCCCAATGTGGACTTCTTCAAGATCCACGGCACCGAGCTGATCTGGATGGCCGTGGTCGCCCTGCTCTTACGGCCGTTGTTCGTCGGCCTGCATGACCTGTTGGTGCACCAGACCATCAGCCCCGGCATGACCAGCATGATCCGCTGGCAGAACCACAGCTACGTGCTCAAGCAGAGTCTGAATTTCTTCCAGAACGATTTTGCCGGGCGCATCGCCCAGCGCATCATGCAGACCGGCAACTCCCTGCGCGACTCGGCAGTGCAAGCCGTCGACGCCCTGTGGCACGTGCTGATCTATGCGGTCAGCGCCCTGGTGCTGTTCGCCGAGGCCGACTGGCGCCTGATGATCCCGTTGCTGGCGTGGATCGCCTGCTACATCGGCGCGCTGCGCTACTTCGTGCCACGGGTCAAGGACCGCTCGGTAGTGTCCTCCGATGCGCGTTCCAAACTGATGGGGCGCATCGTCGACGGCTACACCAACATCACCACCCTCAAGCTGTTCGCCCACACGCATTTCGAACAGAACTACGCCCGCGAAGCGATTGCCGAGCAGACCGAAAAAACCCAGTTGGCCAGCCGCGTCATCACCAGCATGGACGTGGTCATCACCAGCATGAACGGCCTGCTGATCGTCGGCACCACGGGCCTGGCCCTGTGGCTGTGGACCCAGTCGCTGATTTCGGTCGGCGCCATTGCCCTGGCCACCGGCCTGGTGATCCGCATCGTCAACATGTCGGGCTGGATCATGTGGGTGGTCAACGGCATTTTCGAAAACATCGGCATGGTCCAGGACGGCCTGCAGACCATCGCCCAGCCCTTGAGCGTCACCGACCGCGAGAACGCGCCGCGCCTGACCGTGGCCCAGGGCGAAGTGCGTTTCGAGCAGGTGGATTTTCACTACGGCAAGCAATCGGGGGTCATCGACGGCCTTAACCTGGTGATCAAGCCCGGCGAGAAAATCGGCCTGATCGGCCCCTCCGGCGCTGGCAAATCAACCCTGGTCAACCTGCTGCTGCGGCTCTATGACCTGCAAGGCGGGCGCATCCTGATCGATGGCCAGGACATCGCCGACGTCACCCAGGAGAGCCTGCGCGAACGCATCGGCATGATCACTCAGGACACTTCGCTGCTGCACCGCTCGATCCGCGACAACCTGCTGTACGGCAAGCCCGACGCCACGGACGAGGAACTGTGGGAGGCCGTGCGCAAGGCCCGGGCCGACGAGTTCATTCCGCAACTGGTGGACTCCGAAGGCCGCAGCGGTTTCGACGCCCATGTCGGCGAGCGCGGGGTCAAGCTGTCCGGCGGCCAGCGCCAGCGCATCGCCATTGCCCGGGTGCTGCTCAAGGACGCGCCGATCCTGATCATGGACGAGGCCACCTCGGCCCTGGACTCGGAGGTCGAAGCGGCCATCCAGGAGAGCCTGGAAACCCTGATGCAGGGCAAGACCGTGATCGCCATCGCCCACCGGCTCTCGACCATCGCCCGCATGGACCGCCTGGTGGTCCTGGAAAAAGGCCGCATCGCCGAAAGCGGCAGCCACGCCCAATTGCTGGCCCACGGCGGCTTGTACGCACGCCTGTGGCAGCACCAGACCGGGGGCTTTGTCGGCATCGACTAAGAGCCGTGCAAAACCAGCCAGAGCCCTTGTGTCTAGAGGGCTCTGGCTTTTTTATGGGCGCTGGAATTCGGCCAGAATCCTGCTGTACTCACCCTAGGTTCTGGCGCAGAACCTGTAGTTCATCTGCAGGGACGCATCATGGCGTTATCGAATCGATAGGTCGTCCTATCAAGGATTCACCTCATGTCTCTGTTCAAGCGTTCAGTCACTGAGTTGTTGGGTACGTTCTGGCTGGTTCTGGGTGGGTGTGGCAGCGCAGTGCTGGCCGCGTCTTCCCCCCTGGGGATCGGTGTACTGGGTGTGGCCCTGGCGTTTGGCCTCACCGTTCTGACGATGGCGTTCGCCATCGGCCATATCTCCGGTTGTCACCTCAACCCTGCCGTGTCGGTGGGGCTGGTAGTGGGTGGCAGGTTTCCGGCCAAGGAGCTGCCAGCCTACGTGGTGGCGCAAGTGCTGGGCGCGATTGTCGCGGCGGGGTTGATCTACTACATCGCCAGCGGCAAACCCGGCTTCGAACTGGCCAGCGGCCTGGCGTCCAACGGCTACGGTGAGCATTCGCCGGGCGGTTACTCGATGGCGGCGGGTTTTGTCTGCGAGGTGGTGATGACCCTGATGTTTGTGCTGATCATCCTCGGCGCCACCGATAAACGGGTCCCGACAGGCTTTGCGCCGATCGCCATCGGCCTGGCGCTGACCTTGATCCACCTGATCTCGATCCCGGTCACCAACACCTCGGTCAACCCGGCGCGCAGTACCGGCCCGGCGCTGATCGTCGGCGGCTGGGCGATCCAGCAGCTGTGGATGTTCTGGGTCGCGCCGATCCTCGGCGCGGTGATCGGGGGCGTGCTTTATCGTTGGCTGGGCCGGGAAGACCGCTAATGCACTGACCGCGGGGGTCAGGCTTGCCGATAAGGCAAGGCGGCCCTCGCTTCCTCGGCATAGGCCAGGATGCCGAGTCGCTCCTGCTGCAAAAAACCCTTCACCGCCGCATTCAGCCCGGGATGGCGCAGGTAGTGCCAGGAATGGGTGATCACCGGCTCGAAACCGCGAATCAGCTTGTGCTCGCCCTGGGCCCCGGCGTCGAAGCGTTGCAGGCCGTGGGCGATGGCGTAATCCATGCCCTGGTAGAAACAGGTTTCGAAATGCAGGCGATCGAACTCCGCCAGGCAGCCCCAGTAGCGGCCATAGAAACTGTCGCCCCCCACCAGGCTGAAGGCCATGGCCACCGGCCGCGCGCCCTGCTTGGCCAGGACCACGCGAATGGCCTCGGGCATGCGCTCGGCCAGCAGACTGAAGAAGGCCCGGGTCAGGTAGGGCGTCTGGCGCCGCACGGCATAGGTGTTGGCGTAACAGGCATAGACAAAATCCCACAGCGCTTCATCCAACTCATGCCCGCCCAGCCATTGGAACTCGATGCCCTGCCCCGCCACCTGCTCGCGCTCCTTGCGCATCTGTTTGCGCTTGCGCGAACTCAGGGTGTCGAGGAAATCCTGAAAGTCCCGGTAACCGCGATTGCCCCAATGAAACTGGCAACCCAGGCGCTGTAACCAACCCGGCTGCTCGGCCAGGGCGGCGTCGGCAAACGGGTCGGTGAAGTTGATATGGGCGCTGGAGAGCTGTTCGATCTCCAGGTAGCCGGGCAGGCTTTTCAGCAGTTCAAAGGCGTCCTCTTGGCTGGCCGCCAGCACCCGCGGTCCGCTGACCGGGCTGAAGGGCACGGCGGTCAGGAGCTTGGGGTAGTAGTCGATCCCGGCACGCTCGCAGGCCTCGGCCCAACCGTGATCGAACACGTACTCGCCGTAGGAATGCCATTTGCGATAGCTGGGCAGCGCCGCCAGTAAACGTCCGTCTTCCACGTGCAACAGGTGCTCGGGCTGCCAGCCAGAGCGCGGGCCGAGGCTGGCGCTGTCTTCCAGGGTGCTGAGAAAGGCATGGCGCAAAAACGGCTGCGCGTCGGCCACCAGGGCATCCCACTGTTGCGGGTCGACGGCTGAGAGACTGTTCAAGGATTGAAGCGGCATTGCGTTCCCCGGTATTGATGGCCCAAGCACGGGCGAGTATCGCCCATCGTCCGGCGCGCCGGAATAAAAACCGCCGGAGCAGGCTCAACGGCCCAGGTGCTGCGCCAGAAAATCGATAAAGGCCCGGGATTTCGCCGGCAGGTGCGCGCTGTTGGGAAACACCACCTGCACCGACTGCTTCGGCAGGCTGTACTCAGGCAGCAAGCGCATCAGGCGCCCCTGGGCCAGGTCCTCCTCCACCATCCACGCCGGCAGCACCGCCACCCCGAGGGCCGCCAGGGTCAGTGCGCGAATCGCCGTCGAAGCGTTGGACTCATGCCGGCTGTTGACCGTGACCTCGACCTCGCCCCGGGCCGGATGGCTGAAGGTCCAGCTCGGTGGCCCCTGCAGCGTGTTGTGGGTGATCCACGGCAGCCGGTTCAGGTCCTGGGGAACGCGCAGCGCAAAACCCTGGGCGAATGCCGGACTGGCCACCAGCACAATCTCGTACTCGTCGAGCTTGCGGCTCTTGAACGCCGAGTCGCCGAGGTTGCCCAGGCGAATCACCAGGTCGAGTTTTTCCGCCACCAGGTCATTCAAGGATGAGTTGAAGTGGTAACTCAGGCGCACTTCGGGATGGCGCGCGGCAAACAGCGGCAACAGCGGCAGCACATATTTCTCGGCGTATTCGCCGGTGGAACTGAAACGCAAGGTGCCTGCGACCCGGCCGTGGCCGTTCAAGACATTGTCAAATGCAGCGTCGATACTGGCGACGATGCCCTTGAACTCCTGGTAGAAGTCCTGGCCGGCTTCAGTCAGGGAAATACGTCGCGTGCTGCGGATCAGCAAGGTGCTGCCCAGTGCCTGCTCCAGGGCCTTCACATGCAAGCTGGCCATGGCTTTGCTCATCCCCAGGTAATGGGCGGCCTGGGTGTAGGAGGCGAAATCCACCACCGCGAGAAAGGTCTGCACCCGATTGAGGTGAGCGTGCAAAGGGTTTATCACTGTCAAGCCTCATTAAACAATGTTTCAAGTATAGGGGCATGGACCCGGTCGGCACATCGCCCCTAAGCTCCCCGGCAAAAGGGAGATGACATGACTTATCGCTACCAAGTGGCCCTGGTATTTCTGCTCGGGTTCTTTATCGACTGCGTCAATATCTTCATGTCGGCCGTGGCCCTGCCCAGCATCGCGACCGACCTGCAGGTGTCCGGCGCCGCCGTAGCCTGGGTCGCCAACGCCTACATCCTCGGGCTGACCCTGATCATGCCCATCAGTACCTGGCTGGCCGGACGCTATGGCAGCCGCGAGATCCTCACCCTGTCGATGCTGCTGTTCAGCATCACGGCCGGGCTCTGTGCCCTGGCTGGCAGCTTTCCTGAGTTGCTGCTCTGGCGCCTGCTCCAGGGGATCGGCGGCGGCCTGCTGATTCCGGTCGGGCAGGCCCTGACGTTCAACCTGTTCCAGGGCGAGCAACGGGCGAAGATCTCGACCCTGATCATGGCCGTGGCGCTGATCGCCCCCGCCTTGTCACCGCCGTTGGGCGGGCTGATCGTCGACCACAGTTCGTGGCGCTGGGTGTTCTCCAGCAACCTGCCGTTTTCCCTGCTGGCCGCCGGCCTGGCCTGGTGCTGGATCCGCGAGCGCCGCACCGCCCCCGGGCCCCGACCGGACCTGCTCGGCCTGCTGCTGGTCAGCGCGGCGCTGGCCACGCTGCTCCTGGGGTTGTCGCTGTATGGCGCCGATTATCCACCCCTGGCGGCAGGGTTGTGCCTATTGGCCGGGGGCGGTTTCAGCCTGCTGTACACGCGGCATTACCGGCGCAGCGCCCACCCCATTGTCGACCTGCGCCTGCTGCGCAGCGTCCGCTTGAGCGGCTCGATCGGCATGTATTACGCGATCCCCGGCCTGTTCACCGGGGTCAATCTGTTGAGCATGTTCTTCCTGCAAGACACCCTGCATTTCAGCGCCGGCCTGACCGGAAGTTTTATGCTGCTCTACGCCGGCGGCGCCTTCATGGCCATGCTGGTCTGCGGCCGGGTCTACCAGCGTGTGGGCGCCAGGCGTCTGTTCGGCCTGGCCCTGCTGCTGCACAGCGCCGGCATCGGCCTGCTGTGCGGGGTCGATACAGCGGCCGACCTGCCGCTGATCATCGGTGCCTATGGGCTGATGGGCGTGGGCGGCGGCATCGGCGCCAACACCGCGCAAACCACGGCGCTGCTGGATTTCAACGGCGTCGACACGCACAAGGGCAGCGTGATCTGGAACATCAACCGGCAGATGTCGTTCAGCCTCGGCGCCGCACTGTTGCTGATGATCTGCAACCTGCTGCTGCGCACCCTGTCGGTCAACTCGGCCTATCACCTGAGCTGGGCCGTCGCCGCCCTGCTCGGCCTGCTGCCTCTTCTTTATCTGCATCACCTTCCCCCCAACAAACAGGACGCCTATGCACACTTCCAGCGCTGAACAGGCCATTCACACCATTGAGCAGGTCCATGACCTGATCCACCACATATTCACCGACCACCAAGGCCAAGGCCTGGCCGCTATCGAGCAACTGCTGCCGGTATTCGCCGAAGACTTCAGCATGGTCACCACCACGGGCGCGCAGGTGGATCGGACCCAGGTCGAACAGATGTTCCGTGGTGCCATGGGCACCCGTTCCGGCCTGCAGATCCACCTCAGCGAGTGGCAATGTGTCTGGCAGCAACCCCAAGTGGCGGCGATCCGCTACCGCGAAACCCATCGTCAGGGAACCAGCATCACCTCGCGCTTCTCCCTGGCCATCATCGGGCTGGACCAAGGCTCGGCCCACTGGCTGTACCTGCACGAAACCGCCTGCCCGCCCTTGCCTGAAACGCCAGCCTGAGGTCAAAAAAAAACCCCGCCGAAGCGGGGTTAAAACGAGAGGAGCTTTAACGGATGAGAAAGAGCTCTGTATCGGTTTACGGCACCTTAGAACACGTACTGCGCGCGCAGGACGAAACCGTCACCGCTGTCGTCGCCGGTGCGAGCAGCAGGAACAGCGCCGGCAGCCGCGGTAGCGTTGGTGACTTTATCGGTCTTGGCCTTGAGGTAGGTGGCGGAGATTTTCACCGCTTCGTTGGCGTACCAGTTCACACCCAGGTTGTGGACCTTGACCGAAGCGTCACCGACATCACGGGTCAGGCTGGCGGTGGTCACGTTGTTGTCTTCCACGGTCAGGCTGTCGTAGCGGTAGAACAGTTCCCAGGCACCGAAGGCCTTGTTCGCCGGCTTGATCGCATCGAACTTGCCGACTTTGTAGCCACGGGATTCGCCGGTCAGGGTATAGGCACCCTGTACGTAGAAGCCGTGCCCCTTGAGGTCTTCAACGTTGCTCGCATCAGCCTTGGTCTTGCGGGTGATGTACTCACCCTGGATCGAGGCCGGGCCCATGGCGAACGCGGCTTCCAGGCCCAAGGCGGTATCACGGTCGTAGGAACCGGCAGGCGATGCGGAAGCGCCACCCAGTACCGGACGGTTGCCGTTGGTGCCAGCATCGTTGCCGCCCAGGGTATCGACGCCACGCATGCCCATGCGGGTGCGGTAGCGAGAGTCGAACGCGGTGTCGGACACGTCACGGGAGGCGACGTTCACACCGAAGTGCAGCACGTTGCCAGCATCGTGCATCGGGGCGAACACAAAGCGGCCGTTGACCTGCTTGATGCTGTTGCCGTCGGTGTCGTCGGTGTCTTTGCTGAACACGCCAGCAGACGCGTAGAACGACTCGGCGAAGACGCCGGAGGCTTGCAGGCCCAGGCCGTTCTGGTGGCTGTTGGCCCAGTCGACCATGTCGTAGGCGATGTTACGTTCCGGAGCGGTGACCCACTTGGAGCTGGTGGCTTTTTCCAGGCCGAAGTCGGGGTCGAAACGACCGACCTTGATCGACACTGGCTTGAAGCCGTTGTAGGCCAGCGACGCTTCGTCGAAGTAGCCATTATCCGAATCACCCGCGTTGTGGGAGAAGTCGTAGTTGATGGTGTAGGCCCAGTCGGTGTACAGCACGCCGGACAGTTCGAGGAACGCGCGACGGAAGTAAGCGGCGTCCGCGGTGTCACCGTTCTTGGTGTACACACCGTCGAACTGGCTGTAGTCGGCCTGCAAGCGACCGCCCAGCTTGAAGCTGAACTCTTTGTCGGTGGTCGCGACCTCAAGGCCGCCTTTGGTTTTGACTACGATATCGGCGCCATCAGTGGTGACGGTGCCAGCGAAAGCCTGGGCGGTTACTGCCATGGCCAGGGCGCTGGCAGCAAAACCGGCGAAGTGCTTACGGATCATCGAAGAGTTCCCCTAATTGGTGGTCTGTTGCGTTGGAAACACGCGGATCAGGCCCGCTCGTGTTGGGAGGGAATCTTGGCGACCGGTTATTTCAGGGGAGTTGCTGATAGATAAAGATTTTATGACAGGGGAACTTTTTTACTTCGAATTGAAATATGGCAAAAAGCCTGTAGTAGACGCCTCGCGCGGGTGCGGACGTAGGCGTTGCCGATAGGCTCGGGGGGCGTACAGGGAAATAGCCGTAGCCGCTGCCGCTAGGCTGCGCTGTCCGGCATGGGCGCCGGAGTACATTCAGGAGAATTGCGCTGGCGCGCAGGGCCAGCGCCCGAACGCGGGCCGAGCCTGGCGGCGGCTACAGGGCAATAGGCTGCGCTGCCGGGTACATGCGGGAGAATTACGCGGGTGGGGCGAGCGTCATGTCTCACCCCACCCACTGGCGTGGGATCAGCGCTTGCGCAGCAGCACGCTACCGATCGAGTAGCCGGCGCCAAAGGAGCTGAGCACCGCCAGCGAACCGCTTGGCAGGTCGTCCTGATAGGTGTGGAACGCAATCACCGAACCGGCCGAACTGGTGTTGGCGTAGGTGTCGAGAATCACCGGGGCTTCTTCCACCGAGGCTTCGCGGCCCAGGAGTTTTTTCACGATCAGGTGGTTCATGCTGAGGTTGGCCTGGTGCAGCCAGAAGCGCTTCACGTCGCTGACGTTGAGCTGGTTCTCTTCCAGGTGCACGCCAATCAGCTCGGCGACCATCGGGCATACATCGCGGAATACCTTGCGGCCTTCCTGCACGAACAGTTTGTCCGGGGCACCGATGCCCTCTTCCGCCGCGCGGTTGAGGAAGCCGAAGTTATTGCGGATGTTATTGGAGAACTTGGTCAGCAGCTTGGTGCTGACGATGTCGAACTGGTACGGCGACGTCGCCAGATCGGCGCGCTCGATGATCACTGCCGTGGCAGCGTCGCCGAAAATGAAGTGGCTGTCGCGGTCACGGAAGTTCAGGTGCCCGGTGCAGACTTCCGGGTTGACCATCAGGATCGCCCGCGCCTGGCCCAGCTGTACGCTGTTGCTGGCGGCCTGAATACCGAAGGTCGCCGACGAACACGCCACGTTCATGTCAAAACCGAAACCCTGGATGCCCAGGGCTTCCTGGACTTCAATGGCGATGGCCGGGTAGGCCCGTTGCAGGTTGGAGCAGGCAACGATCACCCCGTCGATGTCGGCGGCGGTCTTGCCGGCGCGCTGCAGGGCCTGTTCGGCGGCGCCGATGGCCATCTGGCAGAGCACCGACCACTCGTCGTTGCTGCGCTCGGGCAGGCGCGGGGCCATGCGTTGCGGGTCGAGGATACCGTCCTTGTCCATGACAAAGCGGCTTTTGATACCGGAGGCTTTTTCGATAAAGGCTGCGCTGGACTCGGTCAGCGCCTGGACCTCGCCACGCTCGATGGCGGCGGCGTTGTCGCTATTGAACTGGTGCACGTAGGTGTTGAAAGACTGCACCAGCTCTTCGTTGGAGATGCTGTTGGCCGGGGTGTACAGGCCAGTGCCGCTGATGACGACGTTATGCACGGTCGTTCCTCTATTCTGTTCAGGCAGAAGGTATTGGCACCGACGTACCAAACCGTAAAGGGTCCACCCCGCAACAAACGGGGTAGAGCCTGGCATCGCTTTATTCCGATTCGCCCGGGCTGGCGGTGACGCCTCAACCCGGGGCCGGCATTTATGACGGCGGAGTTTGCCATATCCAATGGCATTTCGCCGCAATTGCAAGATCGACGGGGCACTTGCGCCATGCAGGCGCCCTCGCCCCGATCAGGCCTCGACCTGGCTCCACTGTTTGCTCAGGCGCTTGTCGGAGATCGGCACCTTGGTCCCCAACTGCTGGGCAAACAGCGACACCCGGTACTCTTCCAGCCACCAGCGGTAGAGCTCCAACTGCGGGTCGCGCTTGCCTTCCTGGGCGTGCTTGCCGGCCCGGGTCTGGTATTGCGCCCACAGGCCGCTCAACTCGCCGCTCCACACCCGGTCCTTCTGTACCTGGCTGCCGAGCTTCTCGAACCGCAGTTCGATGGCCTTGAGGTAACGCGGCAACTCCTTGAGCCACTGGCCCGGGGTTTCGCGGACGAACCCCGGGTACACCAGATTGCCCAACTGCTGCTTGATGTCATTGAGGGCCACCGCCTGAGCCAGGTCGATCTTGCCCTTGAAGCGTTTTTGCAGGCCGTGCCACAGCTTGAGAATGTCCAGGGTCAGCCTGGCCAGGCGCTCGGCATGCTCGGTCCAGCCGCCGCGTTTGCGCTCGGCCAGGGACGCCAGGCCGGCGCCGTCACGCGGCAGGCTGGCCTCGCCTTCGAGTACGCAGCTGTCGAGACTGGCCAGCAGGATGTCTTCCACCAGCGACTCGACGCGCCCCAGTTCGCGGTACAGCAGGCCCAGTTCGGTGAGCCCGGGCAATTTGCCGCGCAGGAACTTCGCCGGCTCGGCCAGTTGCTGCAACAGCAGGCGTTGCAGAGCCCGTCGGTGCTGGTATTCGGCTTCGGCGGCGGTCGAGAAGCGCCCTTCCTTGACCGTACCGCCCTCTTCCACCAGCGCCGGGTACACCGTCATCGACAGCCCGGCGATCTTCTGCTGGGTCTTTTCCGCCACGGCGGCAAACACTTTGGCCTCGACCGGCTGCTGGCTTTTCGCGGTCTGCGGTACGGCCAGGGCGGCCTGGCTGGCTTGGACAAAACGCGCCGTGAGTTCAGCCAGGTCGCGCCCTTCGCCGAGGAACTGGCCCTGGCCGTCGACGATTTCCAGGTTCATCTTCAGGTGGTTTTCCACCTGCTGCGCGGCCTCGGCCCAGGCTTCATCGCTGACCCGGGCGCCGGTCATGCGCAGTAACTCGCGGCCCAAAGCCTGGGGCAACGAACCCTGACCAAAGTCGATGCGCTGCAGGGCGGCCTTGATAAAGTCCGGCACCGGCACGAAGTTCTTGCGCAGGGCCTTGGGCAGGTTGCGTACCAGGGCGATGCACTTGGCCTCGATCAGACCCGGCACCAGCCATTCCAGGCGCTCCACCGGCAACGCCGGCAACAGCGGCGCCGGCACGCGCAGGGTCACGCCGTCGCGCGGGTGATTGGGTTCGAAGTGGTAACTCAGGGCCAGTTCCAGGTCACCGATGTGCAGGGTATCCGGGTACTGCAACGCGGTGACTTCACTGGCCTCGCGGGCCAGCACGTCTTCTTCGCGCATGATCAGCAACTGCGGGTCTTTCTGGCTGTTGACCCGGTACCAGCTGTCAAAGGTCGCGGTCTGGTGGATGTCCGCCGGCAGCCGCGCATCGTAGAAGGCGAACAGGGTTTCTTCGTCGGCCAGGATGTCGCGGCGGCGGGCCTTGGCTTCCAGCTCGTCGAGCTGCTCCAGCAGGCGGGTATTGGCCGCCAGGCACTTGGCCCGGGACTGGATTTCGCCACGCACCAGGCCTTCGCGGATAAACAGCTCGCGCGACACCACCGGGTCCACCGGGCCGTAATGCACCGGCCGCCGACCGACCACAATCAGCCCGAACAGGGTGATTTGCTCGTAGGCCACCACCTGCCCGCGCTTCTTCTCCCAATGGGGTTCGAAGTGGTTTTTCTTGATCAGGTGCCCGGCCAGTGGCTCGATCCAGTCGGGGTCGATCTTGGCCACCATGCGCGCGTACAACTTGGTGGTTTCCACCAGTTCAGCGGTCATCAGCCATTGCGGGCGCTTCTTGCCCAAGCCCGACGACGGGTGAATCCAGAACCGCCGCTGCCGGGCGCCGAGGTAATCGCCGTCCTCGGTCTTCTGGCCGATCTGGCTCAGCAGACCGACCAACACGGCCTTGTGCAGTTTCGGGTAATCGGCCGGCTCTTTATTGATGCTCAGTTGCAGGTCGCGACAGATCAGGCTCAGTTGCCGATGGGAGTCGCGCCACTCGCGCAGGCGCAGGTAGTTGAGGAAGTTCTTGCGGCACCAGTTGCGCAGCGGGCTGGCGGTCAGGGCCTGGCGCTGCTCTTCGAAACCGCGCCACAGATTGACCAGCCCGGCAAAGTCCGAATCCACGTCCTTCCATTGCGCATGGGCCTGATCCGCCGCTTGCTGACGCTCCGGCGGCCGCTCGCGCGGGTCCTGGATCGACATGGCGCTGGCAACGATCAGCACTTCCTGCAAACTGCCGAGCTTGGCCGCTTCCAGCAACATGCGGCCCATGCGCGGGTCCACCGGCAAGCGCGCCAGTTGCCGGCCCAATGGCGTCAACTGGCTGTTGCGGTCCACCGCCGAAAGCTCTTGCAGCAGGTTGAAACCGTCGCTGATGGCCTTGCCATCCGGCGGCTCGATAAACGGGAAGTCGGTAATTGCCCCCAGGCGCAGGTGCAGCATCTGCAGGATCACCGCCGCCAGGTTGGTACGCAGGATCTCCGGGTCGGTAAATTCCGGGCGCCCGATAAAGTCTTCTTCGCTGTACAAACGGATGCAGATGCCCGGCTCGACCCGGCCGCAACGGCCCTTGCGCTGGTTGGCGCTGGCCTGGGACACCGCTTCGATCGGCAGGCGCTGGACCTTGGCCCGGTAGCTGTAGCGGCTGATGCGCGCGGTGCCGCTGTCGATCACGTAACGGATGCCGGGCACCGTCAGCGAGGTTTCGGCAACGTTGGTCGCCAGCACCACTCGCCGCCCCGGGTGCGACTGGAAAATCCGCTGCTGCTCGGCCGGCGACAAGCGCGCATACAAGGGCAGGATTTCAGTGTGCTTGAGCTGGGCCTTGCGCAGCATTTCGGCGGCGTCACGGATCTCCCGTTCACCGGGCAGGAACACCAGCACATCACCCGGGCTGCGGCGCTCGCTGCGCTCATAGGCGGCAATTTCATCGAGGGTGGCGAGGATCGCCTGATCCACCGTCAGGTCGTCTTCGACCCGGTTACCCTCCTCGTCCTGCTCCAGGGTCAGGGGGCGATACCAGGTGTCCACCGGGAAGGTGCGGCCGGACACCTCGACAATCGGCGCCTTGTCGAAATGCTCGGAGAAGCGTTCCAGGTCGATGGTGGCCGAGGTGATGATGACCTTGAGGTCGGGGCGACGCGGCAGCAGGGTTTTCAGGTAACCCAGCAGGAAATCGATGTTCAGGCTGCGTTCGTGGGCTTCGTCGACGATGATCGTGTCGTAGCGTTCCAGGTAGCGGTCGTTCTGGGTTTCCGCAAGCAGGATGCCGTCAGTCATCAGCTTGATCAGGGTGTTGGAATCACTCTGGTCCTCGAACCGCACCTGATAGCCCACCAGCGCCCCCAGGGGCGTGGCCAGCTCTTCGGCGACCCGGCTGGCGACACTGCGCGCAGCGATCCGTCGGGGCTGGGTGTGGCCGATCATGCCGTGCTGGCCGCGGCCGATTTCCAGGCATATTTTCGGTAACTGGGTGGTTTTGCCCGAGCCGGTTTCGCCGGCAATGATCAACACCTGGTGCTTGAGCAGCGCCGCCTTGATTTCATCGCGCTTGGCGGCAATCGGCAGGCTGTCGTCATAGCGAATCAGCGGCAGGCTGGCGCGCCGCGCCGTGACCTGGGCGCAAGACGCCTGCATGCGCTCGACCCACTGTGCGAGTTTGGCCTCGTCAGGCTTTTTGCGCAGTTCAAGCAATTGCCGCCGAAGCCGTTGGCGGTCGGCGAGCATGGCTTGGTCGAGGTTCTTCAGCAGGTGATCAATAGTCATAGAGCAGCGGCTAGCTTCAAGCGAAAAGCCGCAAGATTAACGCAACGGCCCGCATTTAGCTTGTGGAGCAGCTGCCTCTATTCCTCGACCCCTTTGCGCCGGTAAGGGAAGACATCAATGATCTTGCCGGCACGAATCGCCTCTTGCAGGCCTTTCCAGTAATCGGCGTTGTACAGTTCGCCGTGCAGCTGATCGAAGAGCTTGCGCTGTGCGAAGTCAGCGAACAGGAACGGTGGGAACTCCTCGGGAAATACGTCCAGCGGGCCGATGGAATACCAGGGCTCGGAGGCCATCTCGTCTTCCGGGGTGCGCGGTGCCGGGATGTGGCGGAAGTTGGCTTCGGTGAGAAAGCAGATTTCGTCGTAGTCGTAGAACACCACCCGGCCATGGCGGGTCACGCCGAAGTTTTTCAACAACATGTCGCCGGGGAAGATATTGGCCGCCGCCAGTTGCTTGATCGCCAGCCCGTAATCTTCCAGGGCTTCGCGCACCTGGGCGTCGTTGGCGTTTTCCAGGTAGAGGTTGAGCGGGGTCATGCGCCGCTCGGTCCAGCAGTGGCGAATCAGCACCGTGTCGCCCTCCACCGCCACCGTCGACGCCGCCACTTCGAGCAATTCGGCCAGGCACGCCGGGTCGAACTTGCTCAGGGGGAAGCGAAAGTCGGCGAACTCCTGGGTATCGGCCATGCGCCCCACGCGGTCGACGCTTTTCACCAGCCGGTACTTCTCGATCACCGTGGCGCGGTCGACGTTCTTCGACGGCGAGAAACGGTCCTTGATGATTTTGAACACCGTATTGAAACCCGGCAGGGTGAACACGCTCATGACCATGCCGCGCACGCCGGGGGCCATGATGAACTGGTCGTCGGTGTTGGCCAGGTGGTTGATCAGCGCCCGGTAGAACTCCGATTTGCCGTGTTTGTAGAAACCGATCGAGGTGTAGAGCTCGGCGATGTGCTTGCCAGGCAGGATGCGCTTGAGAAACCCGATGAACTCCGCCGGCACCGGCACGTCGACCATGAAGTAGGAACGGGTGAAGGAAAAGATGATCGACACATCGGCTTCGTCGGTGATCAGCGCGTCGATCTGAATCCCCCGCCCTTCGCGGTGCAACAGGGGAATCACCAGCGGCCACTGCTCATCCTGGGTGTAAATGCGGCCCACCAGGTACGCGCCTTTATTGCGGTACAGCACCGACGAAAACAGCTCGACCGCCAGTTGCGGGTCCTTGCACACCCAGTCCGGCAGGTTCTCGCGCAGTTGCGCTTGCAGGCGGTTGAGGTCCCCTGGCAGGTCGGCGTAGGGCTCGCTGAAGCTGAAGTCGACGAAGATCTGCTCGAGCATCGACGACAGCTCGCCATCGGGCTTATAGAGGCGGGTTTGCGCGGCCCGGGCCCGGCGCAGGCTGGGCCGGGTGGTGTGGATAAACATGCAGCCATCGCTGATCAGGTCATGGCTGAACAGGCCGCAGAAGGTCGAGTTGTACCAGGTCTCGGACAGCTCATCGTCAAAACGCAGGTCGATCAGGCTGATGTAGGCACTTTTAACCAAGGGCCACTGGCTGACGTCGAGCAAGGCCTCGACCGCAAAGGCCGCGTGCAGCCGGGCGACGGTTTCGGCGACCTTTTCCTCGTACAGGTTGATCCGTGCCGCCGAGGCTGTTTGTGCCTCCTGCCATTGCGCACGCTCGAAGCGGGCGCGGGCGCCGTCGGTGATCTGGCGAAAATGCTCGCGGTAATCGTCGAAGCCCTCAAGGATCATTCGAGCGATATCGGCGGCGGGCCATGGCTGCGGCATAAAGGAAACCTCTATGGGAATTTTCGAAGCCTGAGCTTAGCCAGTGAAGCCAGTGCAGAGAAGCGCAATTTTTTGCGTGCCATGGACGGCATCGCTCGCCAGCCAGGAACTGTCGCGCCTGGCCACCGACCTCAACGGCCTGGTGACGCGTTTCGTGCTGTAAATGACCGATTAGGGTTTGCAAGGCCAAGGGCCTCTCGGCACACTCTCGCCCCCATTAGGTGAGAAGTTTGCCGTGAGCCCTGTCGATATCCTGCGCCTGCTGTCATTAGCTGCCATCTGGGGCGCAAGCTTCTTGTTCATGCGCATCATTGCCCCGGTGCTCGGCACCGTACCCACCGCGTTTTTTCGGGTCTCGATCGCCGCTACCGGGCTGCTGGTGATCCTGGCGCTGATGCGCATCAGTTGGGATTTTCGCGGCAAGTTCAAAATCGTCCTGCTGCTCGGAATGATCAACTCGGGCATCCCGGCCACCCTGTATTCAGTGGCCGCCCAGGTACTGCCCGCCGGCTACTCGGCCATTTTCAATGCCACCACGCCGCTGATGGGGGTATTGATCGGTGGTCTGTTCTTCCATGAAAAGCTCAGCCTGGCGAAGATCGCCGGGGTCTGCCTGGGGCTGTTCGGGGTCGGCATACTGACCCGTGCCGGGCCCATGGCCTTTGACCTGCAACTGTTGCTGGGCGCCCTGTCCTGCCTGCTGGCCACCCTCTGCTACGGCTTTGCCGGCTTTCTGGCACGGCGTTGGCTGGACCAGGCCGGCGGCCTCGACAGCCGCCTCGCCACCCTGGGCAGCATGCTCGGCGCCACCTTGTTGCTGCTGCCGCTGTTCGCTTACAGCACCCTCACCCAACCGCCCGCCAGCTGGGGCGGCTGGAGCGTGTGGCTGTCGCTGCTGGGCCTGGGCCTGGTGTGCACGGCGCTGGCCTACATTCTTTACTTCCGCCTGCTGAGCTCGGTGGGCCCGGTCAAATCGATGACCGTGACCTTCATGATTCCGCTGTTCGGGGTGTTGTGGGGGGCGTTGCTGCTGGATGAACCGCTGTCCATGGCTCACCTCTATGGCGGGGTGCTGATTGGCGCGGCGTTGTGGCTGGTATTACGCCCCACGATACTGCCCAAGGCCTGAGGCGGTCGCCGCCCCAGGCCCTGGCACTACGTAAGCAGAGACCTGAATGAGTTCAAGGTGACGTCAGGGTGATGACATAGGTGCCACTGTGGATTGCCTTCCCTGCGCCATCGACCAGGGCATATTGCTGGTTGTAGTAGCGTCCGGACGGGCCGCTGTCGGTTACCAGCCTGACCTTGACTGCCGAAGGTGAAAGCGCTGCGACAGTGGTGGTGGGCTGGACACTGCGCACGCTGAGCGAACCTGCGCGTGCGGTCTGCGGGCATCCGTTGAGGCTGAGGCTGGCGCCGCTGCCTTGATCGCCGGAGCGGGTGTCTGGCGAGCAAGGGGATTCAACGATGCTCCCGTGAAAGTGGATGACCCCTTGAGACAAGGGCGTTGCAGCAAAGACCGAGCTGATGGCACTTAAAACAAGCCCGACTGCTGCTGATATCTGCTTGATGTTCATGCTGCGCCCTCTGTGAGTAACCTCTATGTCGTCAGCTTAGGCGCCGCCTTTAATTTTAAGGATTGTCTTATTTAATTTCATCGAAACTACCGGACCGATAATATTTCCGAGGGTCACTTCCTTCATCAGGCACCCCGCGCCCACGCCGGTACGCGGCCCAGACGCAGCCTCACCCTGGCGGGCAAGGAGCGTCATCAAATGGGTATCAGGCGTTTTTACGGAACACGAACACCAGCCCGACAATGATCAGCAGCATGCCGAGGATGCTCAGGCTGGCCAGACGATTGCCGAAGATCAGGTAATCCATGACCGCCGTCACCCCCGGCACCAGGTAAAACAGGCTGGTGACATTGACCAGGTTGCCGCGGGCGATCAGGCGATACAGCAACAGGGTCGCCAGTACCGAAACCACCAGGCCCATCCACAGCACCGGCACGAAAAAGCCCGTCGAGGGCTCGAAGTGGAAAGGTTGAAACGGCACGAACACCCCGCACAACAGCAAGCCGGCCAGGTACTGCACCGGCAGGGTGCCGAGGGGGTTGTCGGTGATGCGCTTCTGCATGATCGAACCCAGGGTCATGCTCGCCAGCGCCAGCAGGCCGAACAGCATCCCAGCCAGGGACATCCCCGCCAGGCCAATGCCCTGGTACACCACCATGATCAAGCCGGCCAGTCCCAGTGCCAGGCCGAACATCCGGCTCCAGGAGCGCTGGCGCTCCATCAGCACCACGGTGAGGATCGGTTGCACCCCCATGATGGTCGCCATGACTCCGGGGGTGACCTTAAGGTCCAGCGCCAGCAGGTAAAAGATCTGATAGGCCCCCAGCAGCACCAGCCCGGTGGCTGCCGCATACAGCATCGCCTGGCGCCCACGGGGCAACCTGAGCTTGAGCAGCGGAATCAACAGCACCAGCCCGCACAGGGCGATGGCGAAACGCAGCAGCAGGAAGGCAAAGGGCGAGGCATGGGCCAGCCCCCATTTGGAGAAGATTGCCCCACTGCTCCAGAGCAGGACGAACAGGCTCGTGGAGGCCGCCGCAAGCGCGGATTTTTTCGAAATGACAAACATGATGACCACCTGTAATCAGGCAAAAAGCCAATTCAGCCGAAGCTGAAATTCAGTAGTTTTTTCTGGCGGGTACGGGGCAACAGCAGCAAGTGCTGATCAGCGCCGGACAACAACGCCCGGCGGTGATACGACGGCGTACACCGGCGTGCTACTGACAGGTGGGGGGTAGTGACTGATCTGCGCAGGCTGCTGATTCCCGCACGGCACGACACCAGCGTTGACCGCTGAATCGACTACCGCATTGATCGGGGAAAGGGGCATATGCAGATCTTTCTTATGAGGGAAGGTGAATCGTCTGATACACCGAGCGCCGACTATAACCAGCGCTCGAGAGTGTTTGCAACGCTTTATCCAAACAACCAGTAACCCAGGGCGACCAGCACCACCACGGCCAGCACCGGACGCATGATCCGATACAGCTTGGGATTGCGGCGCTTCCATTGCTTGACCATGCCACTGAAGCGGTCGCTGAAGCTCTTGCTCCAGGCATAGGCCTGGTTGATCCCGCCGACGCGCTCGTCGTCGAGGTTCTGCGGCGCGGTGGCGCGGCCCAGCAGGCCACTGACCCAACGGTTGACGCGGGTCATCAGACGGTTGCTCAGCGGACGCTCGATGTCGCAGAACAGGATCACCCGAGTCTGCTCGGTCTCGTTCTTCACCCAGTGCACATAGGTTTCATCGAACATCACGTCTTCGCCATCACGCCAGGCGTATTCCTGGCCGTCGACGAAAATCCGGCACGCGTCGGAGTTCGGCGTGGACAGGCCCAGGTGATAACGCAGGGAGCCGGCAAAGGGGTCACGGTGCGGGTTGAGGTGGCTGCCGCCTGGCAACAGGGCGAACATCGCGCCTTTGACATTGGGAATGCGGCTGACCAGTTCCACGGTTTTAGGGCACAGCGCTTCGGCCGATGGCAGGGGTTTGTCGTACCACTTGAGGTAGAAACGCTTCCAGCCCTTCTTGAAGAACGAACCGAAACCGGCGTCGTTGTTCTTCTCGGCCGCGCGAATATAGCCCTCGTCGAACAGGTGCATGGCTTCGTCGCGGATCACCTGCCAGTTGTCCTTGAGCACGTCCAGCTCCGGGAACTTGCTGCGGTCCAGGTACGGCTTGGAAGGCACACCGGAAAACAGATACATCAAGGCGTTATAAGGGGCGAACAGCGCCGAATGGTTGACGAATTGGCGTAGCACCGGCAGGCGCGCCTTGCCGCGCAAATGCACGTAGAGGGTACTGCCGATAAACACCAGCAGCACCCCGAACTTGGCAGCGAAGGAAAAGCTCATGCAACAACTCCTTGAAAATAGGCACCTGCGGGGTTGCGTTCACCCGACCTGGCAGCCGGCCATGATAAACACTCCCAGGCCTTGGAAAAACCCGCGCAACCGAACAATCAGCGTTAACGGTCGCGCAACAAAGCGTTAATTAGCATAAGGCCGCCAAATTCCGGCTGATGTGGATCAGCACATTGGCTTGGCGGCGGGCGGACGTCAGATGCCGCACCTGGGGAGGCCGGAGTTACTGCTGGTTCTCCTGGTCGGTGAACAGGTCGCTGAACAACATGCTCGACAGGTAGCGCTCGCCCGAATCCGGGAGGATCACGACGATGGTCTTGCCCTGCATTTCCGGGGTTTCAGCCATGCGTACCGCTACCGCCATCGCCGCGCCGCAGGAGATGCCGCACAAAATCCCCTCTTCCTGCATCAGGCGCAGGGCCATGGCCTTGGACTCTTCATCGGTCACCAGTTCGACCCGGTCGACCATCGACAAATCGAGGTTGCCCGGCACAAAACCGGCGCCGATGCCCTGGATTCTGTGGGGGCTGGGTTTGATTTCTTGACCGGCGAGTTTCTGGGTAATTACCGGCGAACCTGCCGGCTCCACCGCCACCGAGATGATCGGCTTGCCCTGGGTCTTCTTGATGTAACGGGAAATCCCGCTGATGGTGCCGCCTGTACCCACGCCGGCCACCAGCACATCCACTGCGCCATCGGTGTCGTTCCAGATTTCCGGGCCAGTGGTTTTTTCGTGGATCGCCGGGTTCGCCGGGTTATCGAACTGCTGGGGCATGAAGTACTTGGCCGGGTCGCTGGCAAGAATTTCCGCCGCCTTGTCGATCGCGCCTTTCATGCCCTTGGCCGGTTCGGTCAGCACCAATTCGGCGCCCAGGGCCTTGAGCACTTTACGCCGCTCGACGCTCATGGAAGCCGGCATGGTCAGCATCAGCTTGTAGCCACGTGCCGCCGCGACAAACGCCAGGCCGATACCGGTGTTGCCCGACGTCGGCTCGACAATGGTCATGCCCGGCTTGAGTTTGCCCGAGCTTTCGGCGTCCCAGATCATGTTCGCGCCGATCCGGCACTTCACCGAGTAGCCCGGGTTGCGCCCTTCGATCTTGGCCAGAATGGTCACGCCACGGGGCGCGATGCGGTTGATCTGCACCAAGGGCGTATTACCGATGGAATGGGCGTTGTCAGCAAAAATGCGGCTCATGGCTGGGTCCTTATGCAGCGTTGAAGAAGTGCTCAAGGGTATGCCTCGGGCCCATGAGCGTCCAGTCGTAGCCGCTGGCCGCGCCAAACCCGGGCTGGGGCTATGCAAAGGACGCATAGCGAGGTCTGAAGTTCGCATTGGTCCGCCCGCTTGGGTCTGGGCCATGATGCCGCCCAAGAGTTGGCCAGCTCCCCTACCCGCCCCGTCAAAGGAATCATGCAGATGGCTATTGCCCCTGAAATCCAGTCCCTGGCCGACGATATGCGCACCTGGCGCCAGCAGATCCACAGCCAGCCGGAAATCGCCTTCAACGAACACCAGACCGCCCACTTCGTCGCCTCCCTGCTGCGTTCCTGGGGCATCGAAACCCATACCGGCATCGGCCAGACCGGGGTCGTGGGGGTGATTCAAGGTGCCCTCGGCCCTGGCCCGAGCATCGCCTTTCGCGCCGACATGGACGCCCTGCCCATTGTCGAAGAGGGTCAGCCCGCCTATCGCTCCCAGCATCCCGGGGTGTTCCATGGCTGCGGCCACGATGGGCATACCAGCATCCTCCTGGGCACAGCCTGCCTGCTGGCCCGGCAGCGGCAATTTCGCGGCCGGGTGGTGCTGATCTTCCAGCCCGCCGAAGAGATCATCCAAGGCAGCCTGGCCATGCTCGAAGACGGCTTGTTGCAGCGCTTCCCCTTTGATGAGGTGTACTCCCTGCACAACCACCCCACCCTGGCGGCCGGCACCATCGGCGTGCGGGTCGGTGCCCAGCTGGCATCGGTCGACTTCTTTTCGATCCGCATCACCGGGGTCGGCAGCCACGGCGGCATGCCGCACTTGAGCATCGACCCAATCGTGATCGGCGCGAGCCTGGTCGGCGCCCTGCAAGGCATCATCAGCCGCACCATCGACCCGCTGGAAAACGCCGTGATCAGTGTCTGTCGCTTCCAGGCCGGGGAAACCAATAACGTGATCCCCGAATTCGCCATGCTCGACGGCACCATTCGCACCTTGTCCACAGCCGTTCGGCAGCAGGTGGTCGAACGCATGGAGCAGGTCTGCCAAGGGCTGGCCCTGGCTCATGGCTGCCAGATCGACATGAGCCTGGCCAACAGCACACCGCCGGTGGTCAACAGCCCGCAGCCCACCGCCCAGGTACGCGAAGCCGCGCGCCAGGTGGTGGGCCAGGGGCGGCTGGTCGAAGACGTCGCGCCGATCATGGCCGGCGACGATGTGGCGGTGTTTCTCCAGGAGCGCCCCGGCTGCCATTTCCTCCTTGGCCAGGACGGCCCGATGTGCCATCACCCGCAGTACGACTTCAACGACCAGGTGGCGCCCATCGGCGTGGCGATGTTCGAGCAGCTCGTTCGCCAGCGCCTGGGCAACGGCTGAACCCGGCGCTGCCGGCCCGGCGGGTTATCCCCTGACAACAATAAATCGATAGCCTGGAGTACCCGATGAAACTGCGCACCCTGCCCCTGTGCCTCGCCGTGGTGGCGCTGAGCCTGACGGACAACGTCCACGCGGCCGAGGCCAGCCGCTATGCGGCCAACTGGCACACCTTGCTGCCATTTCTGCTGCTGGTCGGCCTGACCCTGGGGGTGACCCGCTGGGCCAGCCTGCGCAACCGCGGCGCCGCGGACTTCTATAACGCCGGCGGCGCCATCAAGCCCTGGCAGAACGGCCTGGCGCTGGCCGGCGACTACATGTCGGCCTCGACCTTCCTCGGCGCGGTGGCGATGCAGGCCGTGTTCGGCTACGACAGCCTGATCTATGGCGTCGGCACCCTGGTGGGCTGGCCGATCCTGCTGTTTCTGATCGCCGAACCCTTGCGCAACCTGGGCCACTACACCCTGGCCGACGTGGTTGCATTCCGCCTGCGCAAACGCCCGGTGCACCTGCTGACCGCCGCCAACTCGCTGGTGATCGTGCTGTTTTACCTGATCGTGCAGATGGTCGGCGCCGGCAAGCTGATCGAACTGCTGTTCGGCACGCCGTATCTGCTGTCGGTGGCCATGGTCGGTGCTCTGGTCCTGTTCTACGTGCTGATCGGCGGCATGCTGGCCACGACCTGGGTGCAGATCATCAAGGCCGTGCTGATTCTCGGGATCGGCAGCTTCCTGGCGTTCATGGTGCTGCGCAGTGTCGGCTTCGACGCCAACCTGCTGCTGGACCGGGTGATCCAGGCCCACCCCCGGGGCCTGGCGGTGCTGGCGCCGAGCAAGCTGATCGGCGACCCGCTGGACGCCCTGTCCCTCGGGGTGTCGCTGATCTTCGGCATGGTCGGCCTGCCGCATATCCTGATCCGCTTCTTCACCGTGAAGAACGGCGCTGCGGCGCGCCAGTCGGCGTTCTACGCCACCTGCATCATTGCCTGCTTCTATACCTTGCTGGTGCTGGTGGGCGCTGGCGCGGCGATCTACGTGGTGGGCAACCCGCAGTTCAGCGAGGCCGGCGGCCAGGCGCTGATCGGCGGCAACAACATGGCGGCCATGCACCTGGGGACCTTCTTCGGCGGCGAGTGGTTTCTCGGGGTGATGTCCGCGGTGGCCTTCGCCACGATTTTGGCGGTGGTCGCCGGCCTGACCATTTCCGGCGCCTCGGCGGTGGGGCACGACATCGCCAACCACCTGCTGCCCAACCGCCGCCCCGACTCCAGGCGCGAACTGCGCATTTCGCGAATCGCCAGCCTGTTGCTGATTCTTGCCGCGCTATCGCTCTCGCAATGGGTGCAGCACCTGAACATCACCTTCATGGCCGGGCTGGTGTTCGCGATTGCCGCCAGCACCAACTTTCCCATGCTGGTCCTGGCGATCTTCTGGCGCGGCCTGACCACCCGCGGGGTGATTGCCGCCTGCCTGAGCGGGTTGCTGGCCTCGGTCGGGCTGCTGATCCTCGGGCCTACCATCTGGGTCGGCGTGCTGGGCCATGAACAAGCGATCTTTCCCTATGCCAACCCGGCACTGTTCTCCACGAGCCTGGCGTTCTTCGCCGCCTGGATCGCCTCGGTCACCGACCGCAGCCCCCAGGCCGACGCCGAACGGGAAGGCTTCGCCGCCCAGCACTATCGCTCGCTCACCGGCATCCGCGTCGACAGCCCCGCGAGCCCGTCCACCTGGCCATAAACCAAAGGAGCCTCCATGCCCCACTGCACCGGCACATTGCTGCGCCTCAAACGACTCAGGTCCCGGCTGAGCCTGGGCCTGACCCTGCTGACCCTGAGCCTGTACTTCAGTTTCATCCTGTTGATCGCCTTCGCCCCGCACTGGCTTACGGTGCCGGTTGGCGAAGGCTCGCGGCTGACCCACGGCATCCTGCTCGGGCTGGGGTTGTATGCCTTCTGCGTGGCGGTCACCGGTTACTACGTCTGGCACGCCAACCGCCATATCGACCCGCTGCTGCGGGAGCTGCACAGCGCTGCCTCGGCGGCAGCGCCTCAGGCCTCGTCATCGAGGGGCACGGCGTAGGCCGCGAACCGTTGCCGGGCCAGCGCCTTGGCCTCTTGCACCAAGGGCGCCAGGGTCCGTCCGGCCAGGCTCACCGAGCCAAAACGTGCCCGGCGGCGCAACGGCGGGTCCAGCCGTACCTCTTGCAGGTGGCCGCTATCGAGCATCTGCTGGAAGGCCGGGCGGCTGCCGAAGATCAGCGCCTGGCCGGTCAGGGCCAGGGCTTGCAGGTCCGCCAGGACATCGGTCTGGAAATACAGCGCACGCTCGAACGAACACTGGAAATACACCTGCAGGTCGGCCATGGCCCAGGGCGACAGCTGGATGCTGCCCCAGGGGTGCGCCAGCAACTGCTCGCGACTGACCTCGGGCAAGCGGGCCAGGGGGTGATCGGCGGCGCAGAAAAAGCCGCTGGGCCAGCTGGGCAGCAGTTCAACCTGTAAATCCGTGCGATACGCCAGCAGGGCCACGTCGCCGAAGAACAGATCGATGCGCTCCTCCAGCAACAGGCGCAGCAGCTCTTCATAGGTGCCGCCCTTGAAGGTCAAGCGCACCTGGGGCGCCCGTTCGGCGAAATGGCTGAGCAACGGCCCCTTCAACAAGTGCGCGGCGGTCGGGCCGAAGCCCAGGGCCACTTCGCCATATTCGCCACGGCGCACCAGTTCAATATCCCGGCGCAGTTCATTGAGCTCGCCCAGCACCTTGCGCGCCCGCTCGGCGAACACCTGGCCATAAGGCGTCAACTCCAAACCGCCGGGCTGGCGGTCGAACAACGGCACCCCAAGCTCGGCCTCCACCGACTGGATGCTGCGCGACAGCGCCGGCTGGCTGAGATTGACCTCAAGGCTGGCGCGGCTGAAATTCAAGTGTTCCACCAGCCCCAGTACGTGACGCAACTTGCGGGTGTCCATAGCGGTTGCCTCCGGCTACTGCCTCTACGCGAAGGCCCGCAGTATGCTCCGCCCCCCGAGAACAAAGCCTGCTGAAAAAGCGGCGCAAGCACCTGTTAGCCGTTACCGGTTCGAACTGTCGTTACTCGTATTTAAGGGTGAAGGTGGCCGTGGCATTGGCCTGCCCCCCACTGATCGTGGCACCGCTCTGGTAATAACGGGCCGTCAGCGGAATATTGAAAACGCCACTGCTGGGCCGAGTACCCAGGTTAAGCGGCGAGTTCAACACCAGAGGCCGATTCTGCGAAAGAATCTGCAGCTTGACGCCTCCTGCCACGCTACTCGCACCAGCGGTGTCCAGGTTGAGCAAGCCATTGGCGGCATTCCAAGCGCCCGCGCTGCCGGGGCTAACGGTCAGGCTGACACGGACGCCGGCATCACAGCTCAGCGGAATGGCAAAGGCCTGGGTACCGGTCGTACTGCCAACCCCGGAAAAGTTCGAGCTGTGGATCGACGCCCCCATTGGCACCTGAATACTGGTTTTGGAAACAGTACAGCCTTGGGAAGTGACGGTGAACGCCGTGCTGCGCACAACGGATTCAGGGTTCTGCCATAACCCACTCGTTTGCGTGATTAGGGCTCCGACACTTTGTGCTTCTACCCTGCCCGGTCGCAGAGCGCCGATTTTATAGAACTCAAGGGTAATGCCAGCCGTTAAGGGGCCACTGATGCCAGCGCCAGCACCAGTCCCGCATATGTTTTTGTTGTTCACGTTGCCGTCGACGTTATTGGATCCGTCGACGTACACAGACGTACCGTTACAGACGCTATAGGTCGTGCCCATAACGGTATAACCGATACCCGAATTTCCGAGCTTGTAGACGTTGCGCGACATGATCTTGTTTGGTGCGGCGGCCCCAAGACCCTTGACGCCGAACGCATGCCCATCAATGAAAGGCGCGTCGTTGACACAGTTGAAGGCATTGACCACGCCGGTTGCCACTGCATTGCCAATCCGCGTGCCATCGGGTGTGTCTTGGGGAATGGACAGGTTCGGGATAGTCAAGGTCGTCGAGGTCGTAATTGTTTTGCAAGTGTATGCCTGTGCGGGCGAAGCATTGAGCAACAGCCCGACGATGGATATGCAACCACCCCATGCGCCGATTGAAAATTTCATCATGCCTCCCGTGCCCAGCCAGAGTTTCTGCCCGGATAATTTATGCCCATGGATGACTATCGGCACACCGCATCCAGGGTGCGTACCGAAGAAACGGAACCGTCGGCATAAGGTTTGCCAGCAGGCGGCAATACAAAGTCCACCTCGCAGCTTTGATCGTTCGCAGGGCCCCACTGCACCTGTAACCGGCCCTCATCGGGTACGCCGCTGAGGTACAACTCTCCCCCGCCACCCACGATTCCGCCGCTGCCGGTCGCCTGGCCATCCTGCTTGAGGCTGGCCGTAGCGCCGAGGGGTATTGGCTTGCCCTGGTGCTGCAACGTCATCATCACGCGGCTACCGACCCGGGTGACGAAATCTGCCAGCACCACAGCGCCCTGAGTCGGAATAACGGTCTGGATGTTTGTATCGATATCGACCTCATCGCCCAGCGACTGCCTGTCGAGGGCGATACGATTCTTTCGATAAGTGCTGACGTACGGCACCACTGCATAACCACGCCAATCGGTGTACACCCCGGTCTGATTCTGCACCCTCACCCCATTGGCACCCGGCGCCCGTACCAGGACGGCGGTATCCCCCAAAGGCTGGGAGAACGTTACGCCGTAGGGATGCACCACCACCGCACCCTGGGCCCCGTAATTGAGCTGCTGCGTGTCATCGTCGTAGATGTAACCCGCTGAGGCTTCTCCGTAGGTCCCCTTGTAGGTACCGGACAGGCTGCCACTATCGCCATTGCCCGTGCTGTGGCTCTGGCGCACGTTGTAGTTCAGATTGCCGTCAGCCAGTGCGGTGCCGCTAAGACCGATTTGCTGGGAGGTATCACCACGCTTGACAGTGTTTACGCTGTAAGTGGCCCAACTGTTGGGCAGCACTACATCGAACGGAATCTGTACGCTGAACGCCAATTGCTGATCGCTGCGACGCGTATCGGGGGAGTTGGTGTAGGTGTAATCCAGGTTGTAGCTGATGCCCCACTGACTCCGGCTGTACCCCGTGCTGAAGCTGCGTTCGTAGCCACTGACACTCCAATAGTCCTGTTGGTAACCGGAGAGGTAGAAACTGCCATATTCGGCAAGCGACTGGCTGATGTTGAGCTGGGCCTTGCTGCGCTTGTTGTAACCCTGGCGGCCTGTGCCCTGGCCGGCGGCACCGATTTCATTGGCTTCCTGAAAGCTGTAAAAGCCTTCACTGGCGTATCGATACCCGGCCAGAGTGAAGGAGGTCCCCGTTCGCTTGATGTCCTTGGCATATTGCAGCCGATAGGATTTACCGTCCTGGCGCGAGCCATCGAGTAGCTCGCTACGCGCCAGGGTGATATCCAGGGACATCGAACCGAAATCGCCAAAACCATGGCTCGCCCCCAGTGCCGTGGCACCATAATGAGACGCCCCCAGCAGACCGCTATACAGCGTCGAACTCCAAGGCAGACCATAAGCCAGATTGCCCTGGATGAACTCCGGGGTACGCGCGCCCTTGACCTGACTGTCGTAGCGACCCGCCGTAGCCGAGTACTTCAGCTGACCTTCGCGCACCATGTTAGGTACTGCGGAAAACGGCTGAACAAACCGTCGCTCGCTGCCGTTGGCTTCCTTGATAGTGACTTCCAGATCGCCGCTGGACGAGGTCGGGTAAAGGTCGCTGATCACAAACGCACCGGGCGCAACGTAGGCCTGGTAAATGATGTGGCCGCTCTGGCGCACCGTAACCTGGGCATTGCTTTCGGCAATGCCGCGGATCACCGGGGCAAAACCGCGCAGGCTATCTGGCAGCATGTTGTCGTCGGATGCCATCTGCACCCCCTGAAAACGCACACTGTCGAAGACGTCACTGGAGGTATAGCTATCGCCCAGAGTCAATTGACTCTTCAGACTATGGATGTCTCGTTGAACGTAGCTGTTTAGGCTGGTCCACCGCTCCGAGCTGCGAGAACTGCTACTGTAGGTCGAGTAGTTCCGCAGCCGCCAAGGGCCGATGTTGGCGCCACTGCGCAGGTTCAGAAAACTACTGCGCGACTCACCACCACTCTGCCCGCCCCAACGGTCCGAGCCGCTGTAACCATAATTGAACATCAGGACAGGCAAGCCCTGATCCCACAACTGTGGATCCAGGTAATCCCGGGCGTCGATGTCCAGAGCCGACTGCGGAATGCTCAGGTTCAGACGCTGCTTGCCGAAATCCAGTGTGCTGCTGGCTGCCGGAATAAAGGCCCCCAGGTCGGTGATCAAGTCGGATTCCGGTCGTTGCTGAAACCCGGCAACAGCATCGAGCCGTACACCCATCTCTTTGAGTTGCGCCAGGCTGAATTGCGGCTGCAACTGACCGTTGACGTCCACGAAGGTCACGTCCCGCCTTTCAATCCAATTGTCGTTCAGGTTGATATCGACCCGATAGGTGCCCGGCACCTGACCACCGACGATAGCGAACCGAGTCAAATCGACTGACTCTTGGAGCGGCCCGTCAAACTCAAGGGCACTGGGGTTGAAGTAGTCCGCTGCCAAAGCTCTAGACCCCATGAACACGGCCAGTGAGCTGATGAACAAAAACTTGATTGAACAGATACCCGAAAACACAAGGCTCCAGGCTTGGCGATAAGAGGCTGTATAGAGGTTCACTGTTCCCTCGAAACTCTGGAGACACCTACCGACGCCTGATCAAGAACACTCAGAGAGCGCCCTGAACAGAGGGGCTGATACCACCAAAATCCGTGATGGCTTGCCAAGTGACCACTTGCCCTGCACTGGCGGGAAGTGACCACTCCTGAGTACTTAGTGGGGCGACCATGGTCGGCTGGTCGATGACCGCGTCACCGACCTTTACGCTGTAGAACGACACATGAAAGGGTGTCGGGTTGCTGACCCGTAACTGGCCACCCCGGCGGGAGAACGTCAGTTGCTTGTAAGCCTCGCCCGCATTCAACTGCTTCAATGCCGCAGGGCGGTAGAACAATTTGATCTGGGTCTTGACCGCAATCTGCAATTGGTTGGTCGTACTTTCCTGCGTAGCTGGAATGGATTTGATGTTCATGTAGAACACCGACTCGCGATCTTCTGGCAGTAATCCGCCAACACGAACCACCCGCAACATGTTTTCCTGCTGGGCATCGAGACGAAACAGAGGGGGTGTGACCAGGAATGGAACCCTTTCCCCAGATCCGCCGACAAAGTGTTCCACCCAGGACTGAATCAGGTACGGAGTCGTTTTATCGGAGTTGCTGACAGACAGTTCCGCTTCTTTTTGGGTGCCGTCATAAATGACCCGGGTACCGCCAACTTCGATCCCTGCCAGGACGCTTTGAGTGCAAAAACCCAAACTGACCATCAGACCTATATACCCAAGCCACTTCACAGCCAATCACCTAGAAACGAGTAAAGTTTGCCAGCAACAATCATTCCGTATCCGCCCGATCAATTAGTTGTAAGAAATGGTGAAGTTGGTCACTGCGTTAGCCGTGCCCGCGCCGACGGTAGCTGCCGTCGCCATATATTTGGCGACGAACGTGAAGTCGATTGCATTACTGTCGGGAGTCTTGCTGGCGGACGGGGTAAACAGCGGCAACAAGGTGCTGCCGTTTCCTTCGTAGATAGCAACACCCAGGCCCGTGGCTGTCTGCCCTTCGGTCAGTGCCAACAACCGCCTATCAGTCGGGTGGGCCGTACCGCCAAAACGCACAGTGGCCGTGCTGACCGTGTCTGGGCAAGTAGCCAGACTAATACTGATATTGCTCGCCGATGCCACGCTACCAACACCCGTAAATGCAGATGGCCTGATGTTACCCAACGAGATAGTTTGCGTGGCCGTATTAGTACTGACAGTACAAGCTGCAGTCGTTATCGAACCAGTGAAGTTGATGGTGCCGTCGCCTGCTGCGTGGACGGTGGAAATACCCGCACATAATGATGCAACTGATAAAGCAATAATTTTTTTTACTAACGCACTCCAAGTATTATCAAACTTAGTTATTTGAGACGCTAAATATCATAAAAGCCGAACAACCCCAGAAACATGAGACGATTCCCAAAACCATCAGCCACTCTCCCGGTGCCTCCATCACTCACCGGTTTGCAAGGGAGCAAAGGAGGCAGTTGGCAAGAGCGCTATTCGAGGCCCTCACCGAAAGGGCCGGAAAGGGCAAACCGGGATCCAGGCTGACCTAGTCACCGCGTGACGCTCCATTCAGAGACTGAATGGGGCGTCCACGTTCACAGTCGACCAGACTGCGCGTTATAGTCGCGCCATCACTCCCCATTCAATCGACCTGCCCCGGGCAGCTCGCCGTCACCGTTCGAGGAATTGCAGATGAAGTTCGAAGGCACCCGCGCATACGTCGCCACCGATGACCTGAAGCTGGCGGTCAACGCCGCCATCACTCTGGAGCGTCCGCTGCTGGTCAAGGGCGAACCGGGCACCGGCAAGACGATGCTCGCCGAACAACTGGCCGAGTCCTTCGGTGCACGCCTGATCACCTGGCACATCAAATCCACCACCAAGGCGCACCAGGGCCTGTATGAGTACGATGCGGTCAGCCGCCTGCGCGACTCGCAACTGGGGGTGGACAAGGTCCATGACATTCGCAATTACCTGAAGAAAGGCAAGCTGTGGGAAGCCTTTGAATCCGAAGAGCGGGTCATTCTGCTGATCGACGAAATCGACAAGGCCGACATCGAATTCCCCAACGACCTGCTGCAAGAACTCGACAAGATGGAGTTCTACGTTTACGAGATCGACGAGACCATCAAGGCCAAGCAGCGACCGATCATCATCATTACCTCCAACAACGAGAAGGAACTGCCAGACGCTTTCCTGCGCCGCTGCTTCTTCCACTACATCGCCTTCCCCGACCGCGCCACCCTGCAGAAAATCGTCGACGTGCACTACCCGGACATCAAGAAAGACCTGGTCAGCGAAGCCCTGGACGTGTTCTTCGACGTGCGCAAAGTGCCCGGCCTGAAGAAAAAACCTTCGACCTCCGAATTGGTGGACTGGCTGAAACTGCTGATGGCCGACAACATCGGCGAAGCGGTGCTGCGCGAGCGCGATCCGACCAAGGCCATTCCGCCATTGGCCGGGGCCCTGGTGAAGAATGAGCAGGATGTGCAGTTGCTGGAGCGCCTGGCGTTCATGAGCCGTCGCGGTGGTCGTTAAGAGGCTGATGCCATGTTGCTCAACCTGTTCAATGAAATGCGTGCCGCCAAGGTCCCGGTGTCGGTGCGCGAGCTGCTCGACCTGATCAACGCGCTCAAGCAGCGCGTGACCTTCGCCGACATGGACGAGTTTTATTACCTCGCCCGGGCGATTCTGGTGAAGGACGAACGTCACTACGACAAGTTCGACCGCGCGTTCGGTGCCTACTTCAATGGCCTGGAAAAGCTCGACGACCACTTGCAGGCACTGATCCCCGAAGACTGGCTGCGCAAGGAGTTCGAACGCTCCCTGAGCGATGAAGAGCGGGCGCAAATCCAGTCCCTGGGCGGACTCGACAAGCTGATCGAAGAATTCAAGAAGCGCCTGGAAGAACAGAAGGAACGCCACGCCGGCGGCAACAAGTGGATCGGCACCGGCGGCACCAGCCCCTTTGGCTCCGGCGGGTTCAACCCGGAAGGTATCCGGGTCGGCGATGCCGGCAAGCGCCAGGGCAAGGCGGTGAAAGTCTGGGACCAGCGCGACTACAAGAACCTCGATGACTCGGTGGAACTGGGGACGCGCAATATCAAGGTGGCCCTGCGCCGCCTGCGCAAGTTTGCCCGCCAGGGTGCGGCAGACGAGCTGGACATCGACGGCACCATCGACCACACCGCCCGCGATGCCGGGCTGCTGAATATCCAGATGCGTCCGGAACGGCGCAACACCATCAAGCTGTTGCTGCTGTTCGACATCGGCGGCTCGATGGACGCCCACGTGAAGATCTGCGAGGAGCTGTTCTCGGCGTGCAAGACCGAGTTCAAGCACTTGGAGTACTTCTATTTCCACAACTTCATTTATGAATCGGTGTGGAAGAACAACCTGCGTCGCGGCTCGGAACGCACCTCGACCATGGACCTGCTGCACAAATACGGCGCCGACTACAAAGTGATCTTTATCGGCGACGCCGCCATGGCCCCTTACGAAATCACCCAGGCCGGTGGCAGCGTCGAACATTGGAACGAAGAAGCCGGCTATGTGTGGATGCAGCGTTTCATGGAGAAGTACAAGAAGCTCATCTGGATCAACCCCTACCCCAAGGACACCTGGGGTTACACCGCCTCGACCAACATCGTGCGCGACCTGATCGAAGACCGGATGTTCCCCCTGACCCTGCGCGGCCTGGAAGAAGGTATGCGGTTTCTTTCCAAGTAGAGCCTCTCGGCAGCATTTACAGGCCGCGTGTAGCTGCTGGTTTACTGCCCTTCAAGTTTGCGCAGATACGCCACTTGCTGCCGATACGCCGTTTCCTGCACCACGGGGGCCAGGCGGATTTCGTGGCCGGGCAGGCATTGCGCCAGGCGCGCCAGGGCCAGAGGGGTCAACGCTCCCAGGCGCGGGTAGCCGCCGATGGTCTGCCGGTCATTGAGCAAGACGATCGGCTGGCCGTCCGGCGGGACCTGGATCGCCCCCAGGGGAATACCCTCAGAAATCATCGGTCGTCCCTGATATTCCAACGGCGTTCCCAGCAGGCGCATGCCCATGCGGTCGGCGCGGCTGTCGAGGGCCCAGGGATGATTGAAGGCATCGAACAGGCTCTGCCCGCTGAACTCGCCGATCTGCGCCCCGAGGATCACCTGCAGCGGTGCTGCGGATCGCAGGTCCGGCATCTGCTCAGCCGTCAGCTGTCGCAACCCGGTCACGCTCCCCGAATAGCCCAGGCTCGCGCCTGCCGCCAATGGCCGGCCAAACCCGTCCAGCCCGCCCAGTTCCTCACGGATCACACTGGCGCAACTGCCCAGCACCTGCGGCGCATCGAAGCCACCGGGTGCTGCCAGATACGCCCGTGCCCCGAGCACCGGTTGGGTCAGGTGCAGGCGTTGGCCCTTTTGCAGAATAAAACTGCGCCCCGGACTGATGGGCCGCTCATCGATGCAGGCGGTCAGATCCGCACCGGTCAACGCGAGAACGCAATAGTCCTCGGCCAGCAGGCTGAAGCCACCCAGGGTCACTTCGATCACCGGTGCATCCAGGGCATTGCCCAGCAGCCAGTTGGCCCAGGACATCGAGACCCAATCCAGCGCCCCGCCCTGGGTCACTCCCAGGTGCCGCACGCCAAAACGCCCGGCGTCCTGCAACAGGCACAACGGGGTGCTGGCTTCGATCGTCAGGCGGCTCATGGCGACACCTCCAGAGGCCGGTCATCCCCGCCGAGGTGGATGAACTCGGCGTGTTCGACGGCTTCGAAACGCACACTGTCGCCGGGCTGCATCAGGCTGTAGCCCTCGCGCTCGCGGTCGAACAATTTGCTTGGGGTGCGGCCAATCAAGTTCCAGCCACCGGGAGACACCACCGGGTATGCCGCGGTCTGGCGTTCGGCAATACCCACGCTGCCCATGGCCACCCGCTTGCGTGGCGTATTCAAACGCGGCGCCGCCAGCACTTCTTCGACCAGCCCCATAAACGCAAACCCGGGCGCAAAACCCAGAGCGAATACCTGGTACTCACGCCCGCTGTGCCGAGCAATCACCTCCGCCACCGACAAGCCGCTGCGCTTGGCCAACAGGCTCAGCTCCGGCCCCACGCTCAGGTCGTACCACACTGGCAGCACATGGCACTGCCCGCCGGCCTGGGCATCGGGTTGCAGATCGGTCAACGCGGTGTCGATCAGCTCGCGAGCCTGGGACGGGCTCAAGGCACGCAGATCGTAATGCACCATCAAGGTGGAATAGGACGGCACCAGATCGATCAGGTGCTCGGCAAAGCTTGCCCGCAGGCGCTGACGAGCAGCCAGCATCCACGGCATGTTGGATTCCGCGATCACGTCAAACAAACGCACCATTAGGCAATCGATGGCCACCACTTCGACCCGCGCCTTCATGCTGGGCTCTGCTGGTTCAAGGCCTCGCGGATGCGCTGCACCGCCGCTACCGAACTGGCGTTGTCGCCATGCACGCACAGGGTGTTGGCGCGCAACAGCAAGGCACTGCCATCGCTGGCCTGCAGCTCGTCGCCCCGGGCGATGGTCAAGGCCTGCTGGATGATGGTGTCCGCTGCATGGTGCACCGCCCCCGGCAATTGCCGCGACACCAGGTGCCCGGCGTGGTCATAGGCACGGTCAGCGAAGGCTTCGAACCACAGGGTCAGGCCATATTCATCGCCCAGGGCCTGGGCTGCGCTGTTGTCGCGAGTGGCCATGAGCATCAGCGGCAACTCTGGGTTGTAGGCGGCTACGGCCTCGATAACCGCCCGCAGCTGGGCCGGGTTGGCCATCATGTCGTTGTACATCGCGCCATGGGGTTTGACGTAATTCACGCGGCTGCCCTGGGCCCGGCAGATGCCATCCAGGGCACCGATCTGGTAATGCAGCAGGTCGCGGATTTCCTGCGGGCTGTAGGCCATGGAGCGCCGGCCGAATCCGGCCAGGTCCTGGTACGCCGGGTGGGCACCGATCTGCACGCCATGGGCCAGGGCCAGGCTCACGGTCTTGCGCATGATGCTCGGATCCCCGGCGTGGAAGCCGCAGGCGATGTTGGCGCAATCAATAAACGGCATGACCTCGGCGTCCAGACCCAGGGTCCAGTTGCCAAAGCTTTCGCCGATGTCGCAATTCAATAACAGGCGGCTCACGGTCGGTGCTCCTGTGGAGTTTTATTCTTGTGACTGCGGGGTACGGCGCTCCGCAGATTATCAGTTAGCAACCGGGCCTGGCTTGCAGGGGCACGATGACGCGGTGCGTGCATTGGGTGGCGATGGGCGTGTCGAAAGCACTCATGGCAAATCTCCCTGTGGATTTTATTGGTATTGTTCTGCGCCACAACGACGCCTTTGGTGGGCTGGACGCATTCTTCGACGCTGGCGCCCTACCCGTCCAACTAATAAAAACCGCCTCATGGCATAAGAAAAAGTTGATCGCATGAACCTCAAGTTTCTCGAAACCTTTGTCTGGGTCGCACGGCTGAAAAGCTTTCGCCTGACCGCTGACAAACTGTTCACCACCCAGGCTTCGATCTCCAGCCGTATCGCCGTGCTTGAGGGCGAACTGGGGGTCAAGTTGTTCCTACGCGACTCGCGCGGGGTGAGCCTGACACCCGACGGCTTGAAGGTGCTGGACTACGCCGAGCAGATGCTCGACACCATGCAGTCGCTCAAGCAGTCGATCGAGGCGCCATCGAGCAAGGTCGGGCGGATCCGCATCGGGGTCATGGACACCGTGATCCACACCTGGCTCAGCCCCCTGGTGACGGAAATCATGGACGGTTATCCGCTGGTAGAAATCGAGCTGGTGGCCGATACCTCGCTGAACCTCTGCGATCAGCTGCAAAAAGGCTTTCTCGACCTGGCCCTGCAAACCGACCTGCTGCACCAGGAAAGCATCCGCAGCCTGGAGCTGGCCAGCCACCCGGTGGGCTGGATAGTCGCCAGCCATTCGATCTACAACCGCGAGTACGCCAGCGTCGCCGAACTGGCCCGGGAACGGATCATCACCTACTCGAAAAACTCCCTGCCCCACCAGGATGTGCTGAGCCTGATGCAGGCCAATGGCGTGCTCACGCCTCGGCTCAACTGCGTGAACTCGGTGTCGGCGATCACCCGCCTGCTGCGTGATGGCTTCGGTATCGGCGCCCTGCCGCCGGTGCTGGTCAGCGAAGAGCTGGCGCGCGGCGAACTGACCCTGCTGCCGATCGAGCAGCGGCCGCCGAATTTGCAGGTGGTGGTGTCGTGGCGGATCGGGGTGGAGCTGGCCGAAAGCGTGGCCGAGCTATGCCAGCAGGTGGTGCAGCGCTATGCGCAGCAGGTGGGCCCGGACCATATGGTCCTGGCCGAGTGAGCCGTCGTCGCTGATGCGACTGCCGGCGGTGAAGGTTTACAGGCCGCGCAAGTCACGCTCTTCGATCGGCCGGCTCTGGCGCAGGCGCTTGCCACCGAGCACCACCCAGTCGATCAGGCGGAACAGGCACTCGATGCCGAACGACAGCAGCAAGGCGCCGCTCATGCCCCAAATCATCGCTTCCGGGGTCAACAGGATCTGGTAGCTGTAGCCGTTCCAGGTTTCCTTGCGGATATCCGGATCGGCCGCCAATGCCACCTGCAGCATGCGGATGTACCACGGGCCCTGCATCGCCTGGAACTGTTTGTCCAACGCCAACTGGCGATTGAGCAGCGCGCTCAGGCTGTCGGCATCGCTGCGGAACACCGGGTCCTCACTGGCGCGGTAATGCGCCACCAAGGCTTGCAGGTCGCCCTTGAAGAATTGCTGGGCAGTGCCCTGGAAGCCTTGCAAGCCGGCTTGCGCCTCGATCAGGTGAGCTTCGACGCGCTTGGCGTAATCACTGATAAAACCTGGCACTTGCACGCCAACCAACAGGCCCGCTGCAAACAACACCAGCCGCAGATAACTGAGCAACATAGGGGATGTCCTTATTCGGTCTGGCCGTGGCTGACGCATTCGCCGCGCCGCCACAGGCTCCATTGGCCCGGTAGGTAACGGGTCCAGGTTTCGTTTTCAGTCAGGGGTTCGGTGGCGATCACCGTCACCACGTCGTTGGGGGTGGTCTCGGCCTGGAAATCGACGATCACATCGACATCCTTCAAGCGCGCCGGACCGAAAGGTGCGCGTCGGGTAATCTGTGCGAGCTTGGTCGAGCAATAGCAGAATAGCCAGTCACCGTCGCTGAGCAGGCAATTGAACACGCCCTTGCTGCGGTATTCGGCGCAGGCCGCCACCAGCGACGGCAGCAGCTCTTCGACCTCTACCGGTTCCGGGAACGCCCCGCGCACGCGGTTGAGCAGGTCGCAGAACGCCGCTTCGCTGTCGGTATCGCCCACCGGGCGGTAGAAACTCGGCGCCGGCTGGAAATCGGCCAACTGGCCGTTGTGGGCGAAACACCAGTTACGCCCCCACAGCTCGCGGACAAAGGGATGGGTATTGGACAGGCAGACCTTGCCGACGTTGGCCTGGCGAATATGGCCGATCACCACTTCGCTCTTGATCGGATAGCGTTGCACCAGGTTGGCCACTTCCGACTCGCAGCTGGCCGCCGGATCCTGGAACAAGCGCAAGCCGCGCCCCTCGTAGAAGGCGATGCCCCAACCATCACGGTGCGGGCCGGTACGGCCGCCGCGCTGCATCAGCCCGGTAAAGCTGAACACGATATCGGTCGGGACATTGGCGCTCATGCCCAATAACTCACACATGCTCGGACTCTCGCTTCAATGCCGCTACAGGCTTACAAACGCGGTTCGACGCGCGACCGCTGGGGACTGCCGGAAACCGGTGGGCGACCATAACGATCGTCGCCGGCGCCGCCAAAGGGTTGATCATCGTCACGCTCGGCGGCCTTGGCAGCGGCCTTGGCGGCTTCGTTGCGTTCCTTGCGCGCAGCGGATGCGCGTTCGATCGGCCAGCGGATCAGCACAAAGACCAGGTACAGGCCAAAGGCGATCATGCCGTACATGAACAGGTCGGAAACCGCGCGCCAGGCGTTGTTGCCCACCTTGAATGCCAGGTCCAGGGCGGTGATGGCCACGGCCGGAGCGAACTTCTCCTTGACCGGGTCAATGATGGTCGGGCTGAACAGCAGCACTGCCACCAGCACCCGCAGCGGTTCGCGCAGCCAGCGCCACATCCAGCCGGTCATGCGCATGCACACCAGCAGGCAGCCCAAGGCGGCAAAGGCGTAAAGGCCCCAGGCGATCAGATAGTCGTTCTCGGTCATGGTGTCCATGGCAAGGCAGGCAAAGAGGCGCTTATGATAACGGCTTTTCGCATGTCAGGCTGCAACGCCGTCTGCCAAGCCCTCATTTGTCATCCGCCGAGAGCCATTCATGCCCCTATCCGCCAACGCCACCAGCGCCCCAATCGCCCACAAGGCCGAAGGTTCTGACCCGTACGCCTGGCTGCAGGAACGCGACACCGACGCGGTGCTCGACTACCTCAAGGCTGAAAACAGCTACCAGGAACGTGCACTGGCCGACCAGGCCGCGCTGCGCGAGACCCTGTTCCAGGAGATCAAGGGCCGGATCCTCGAAACCGACTTGTCCCTGCCCTCGCCTTGGGGTCCCTACCTGTATTACACACGCACCACCGCCGGCGACGAATATGCGCGGCACTACCGCTGCCCGCGCCCGGCCGATGACAGCCTGAACGTCGACGAAAGCGCCGAACAGCTGCTGCTCGACCCCAATGAACTGGCCGGCGGCGGGTTCTTTTCCCTGGGCGCCTTCAGCATCAGCCCCGACCACCAGCGCCTGGCCTACAGCCTCGACACCACCGGTGAAGAGGTCTACACCCTGTTCGTCAAGGAGCTGTCCAACGGCAAGCTCAGCGAACTGGCGTTCGAGGACTGCGACGGCAGCATGACCTGGGCCAACGACAGCCTGACCCTGTTTTTCGGCGAGCTGGACGACACCCATCGCCCGCACAAGCTGTATCGCTATCGCCTGGACGGCACCGCGGCCGAAGAAGTGTTCCACGAGCCGGACGGGCGTTTCTTCCTGCACTGCTACCGCTCAAGCTCCGAGCGCCAGTTGTTGCTGTCCCTGGGCAGCAAGACCACCAGCGAAGTCTGGGCCCTGGATGCCTCGCGGCCGCACGAGGCCTTCGCCTGCCTGGCGCCACGGGTCGAGGACCATGAATACGATGTCGACCACGGCCTGCTCGACAGCCAGTGGACCTGGTTTATCCGCAGCAACCGCGATGGCATCAACTACGCCCTGTACCAGGCCCCGGACCGGGGCCAAGCGCCTGAAGAAGCCGACTGGCAATTGCTGATCCCCCACAGCGACACCGTGATGCTCGACGGCCTGAGCCTGAACGCCGGCGCCATGACCCTGAGCCTGCGCGAAGGCGGCCTGCCGATCATCGAGGTCCACCCCGAGGGCTTGCCCGCTTACCGCGTGCAACTGCCGGATGCGGCCTACAGCCTGCATGTGCAGAACACCCTGGAATTCGTCAGCGATCGCATTCGCCTGCGCTACGAAGCCCTGAACCGTCCGGCACAGGTGCGCCAACTGATACTGGCCAGCGGCGCCCAGAGCGTGCTCAAGGAGACCCCGGTACTGGGCGTGTTCGACCCCGAGGCCTATGTCAGCCAGCGCCTGTGGGCCAGCGCCGCGGACGGCACCCAGGTGCCCATCAGCCTGGTGGTCAAGCGCGAAGCCCTGGGCCAACCGACGCCGCTGTACCTGTACGGCTACGGCGCCTACGGCGAGAGCCTCGACCCGTGGTTCTCCCACGCCCGCCTGAGCCTGCTCGACCGTGGCGTGGCCTTTGCCATCGCCCACGTGCGGGGCGGCGGTGAACTGGGAGAAGCCTGGTACCGCGCCGGCAAGCAGGAACACAAGCAGAACACCTTCAGCGACTTTATCGCCTGCGCCGAACACCTGATCGCCGAGGGCCTGACCAGCCCCACGCAATTGGCGATCAGTGGCGGCAGCGCCGGTGGCCTGCTGATCGGCGCCGTGCTCAATCAACGCCCCGAGCTGTTCAAGGCGGCAATTGCCGAGGTGCCATTCGTCGACGTCCTCAACACCATGCTCGACCCCGAGTTGCCGCTGACCGTCACCGAATACGACGAATGGGGCAACCCCGAGGAGCCCGAGGTCTTTGATCGGATCAAGGCCTACGCGCCCTATGAAAACGTCCGCGCCCAGGCTTACCCGGCGACTCTAGTGATCGCCGGCTACAACGACAGCCGCGTGCAGTACTGGGAAGCCGCGAAATGGGTGGCCAAGCTGCGCGCCAGCAAAACCGACGACAACCTGCTGCTGCTCAAGACCGAATTGGGGGCCGGCCATGGCGGCATGAGCGGGCGTTACCAGGGATTGCGTGACGTAGCACTCGAATATGCATTTGTTTTGAAGATTCTGGGCCTGGCCTGAGGAACTCCAGCCGGCGACTGTGTCTTACATTGCACCGCCGGCTCCGCGCGCTATCAAGCGCGCCCGGACCCGCTACAGACACAAGAAAAAGACCGTGACGATATGTCTGAACCGACCTTACTGAACAACGAGATTCGCGACTGGCTGATGGACTGCGGCCTGTTCGACCAACTCCTGCCCGCCGACTTTGTGGCGGCTGCCGGCTACTTCAGCATCAGCAGCATCGCCCAGGGCGAGGAAATCTTTCACGAAGGCGATGCCGGCAGCTTCATGTGCATCATCCACTCGGGCCAGGTCGCGGTACAAAAAAGCACCAGCGACGGCCAGCCCGTGACCATCGCCACCCTGCGCAGTGGCCGAGCCTTCGGTGAAATGGCGGTACTCGACGGCGAGCGGCGCTCGGCCAGTTGCGTGGCCGCCAGCGATTGCCAGTTGCTGAACCTGGGCAAGGACTCCCTGGAGAAAATGCTCAACGATGCGCCGAAAATCGCTGCCAAGATCATTCGTGCCATCGCCGTGTCGCTGTCCAGGCGCCTGCGCATGGCCGATGGACAATTGCTCTCGCAACAGTTCTAGCCGCCTGGCGTCTTGCTCTTGTTCTCAATCTGCTCGAGGCCCGGCAGTGTCTGGTCCTTGGGCGGCTTGGGCATATCGATCGGCGGCAGCAAGGGCGCGCCGCCATGGGCGCCGGCCTTGGGCGTGCTCGGCGGGGTGACCTGCGGGTAGGGGGTCGGAGTGGCCGTGCCGGGTGCGCCGATGCTCGGCGTTGGGGTCACTGGCACGCTTTGCAACTCCTCGGCGTGCACACCGCTGATCGACAGCGCCGCACTTAGCAAGAGCGCGCCGCGGGCAATGACCGTTAGAATAGTGCGCTTCATCAATGGCTCCATCGCTATTATCAGCCGTCAGGCTACTCCCAACCGGGCCGATTTGCCTTCCTCTAATGAGACCCTCATGAAACGTTTCGTTCTGCTCGACACCACCCCGATTCCTGAAAACGGCGGTGCCCTGTGCCTGTTCGAATACGGCGAGGATTTCGTGATCAAGATCCAGGGCGGAGACGGCGGCCAGTTGATGAACACCCGCATGCACGGCTCCGAAGACGCCCTGGCAGAGATCCCCTGCCGCAAGGTGGCCGGACGCCCGGGTTCACGGGTGCTGATTGGCGGCCTGGGCATGGGCTTCACCCTGGCCTCGGCCCTCAAACACCTGGGCAAGACCGCTGAAGTGGTGGTCGCCGAACTGGTGCCGGGCGTCGTCGAATGGAACCGCGGCGCCCTGGGTGAGAAGTCCGGGCGGCCGCTGCTCGATCCACGCACCGTGATCCGCCTGGAAGATGTGGCCAAGGTCCTGCAAGCCGAGCCCCAGGGCTTCGACGCCATCATGCTCGACGTCGACAACGGCCCCGAAGGCCTGACCCAGAAAGCCAACAGCTGGCTGTATTCGGCCGGTGGCCTCGCGGCCTGCGCCAAGGCCCTGCGGCCCAAGGGCGTGCTGGCCGTGTGGTCGGCCAGCGCTGACAAACAGTTTTCCGACAAGCTGCGCAAGGCCGGTTTCAAGGCCGAGGAAGTGCAAGTCTTCGCCCATGGCAACAAGGGCACCCGGCACACCATCTGGATTGCCGAGAAGCTCAAGGGCTGAGCTAAACTTCGTCCATTACCGTCATTAGTCTTTCTACAAAGGTGAACCCATGAGTTCGACCAACACCTCCAAACTGGACCGCATCCTCGCCGACGCCCAGCGCGACCGGGAAATGGGTTACCGCGACAAGGCCCTGAAGATGTACCCCCACGTGTGCGGGCGCTGCGCCCGCGAGTTTGCCGGCAAGCGCCTGAGCGAACTGACCGTGCACCACCGCGACCACAACCACGACAACAACCCCCAGGACGGTTCCAACTGGGAACTGCTGTGCCTGTACTGCCATGACAACGAGCACTCGCGCTACACCGACCAGCAGTACTTTGGCGATGGCTCCCTGAGTTCACCGACCATCGCCAAGGCCACCCACAACCCCTTCGCCGCGCTGGCGGGGTTGATGAAAAAAGACGAGTAACCCGCCCGTCCGGCCGGGCACCATGCCCGGCCTGCCCTGCAGATTCTTTTATGACGAGGGCGCTTGCTGCCCCCGCCCCCAGACCCGCGTCGATCCCCGTATAATCGCGCTTTTTCTCGAAGGCTCCCCGCTCGTGGCAAACAAAAGGTACAGCTGCATTGGTTTGTATAACCCCAAGTCGCCGGAGAACGTCGGTTCGGTGATGCGCGCCGCCGGTTGCTATGGCGTCGCCTCGGTGTTCTACACCGGCAAGCGCTACGAACGGGCCCGGGACTTCGTCACCGACACCAAGAAAGTGCATCAGGACATCCCGCTGATCGGCATCGACGACCTGAAAAAGATCCTGCCCCTGGGCTGCGTGCCGGTGGCGGTGGAGTTGGTGGAAGGCGCGCGCGCGCTGCCCGAATACACTCACCCGGACCGCGCGCTGTACATTTTCGGCCCGGAGGATGGCTCCCTGGACAAGGACATCCGCGACTGGTGCGAGGACGTGGTGTACATCCCGACCACCGGTTGCATGAACCTCGCCGCCACCGTCAACGTGGTGCTTTACGACCGCCTGGCCAAAGGCAACAACACCCGCTCCGGCCCCAAATTCTGAATAACCGCCCGCACATTGAATGGAACAAGCGACGCCCTGGTGCAGTCAGCTTTATATCCATTCCCCCTCTGGAGACAGATCATGAGCGACAGCAACCGGATTCAACGCATCGACTCCACCCCGTTTCAAACCCTGCCTGAACAGAACGTCCAGGGCTGGGAGCGTATCGGCTCGCTGGCCGGTGGCGTGGTGATGATGGGCAAGGGCCTGCGCCGTGGCGGCGTGTTCGGCCTGATCCAGGTGGCCATCGGCGGGGTTGCCCTGGCTCGTGGCATTACCGGCCACAGCTCGGCGAAAAGCCTGCTGGAGAAAAGCCGACAGGACATGAACAGCGTGCGGACGAAAATCGAACGCGCAGGTGAAGAGCTGAAAAACCTCAAGGCCAATGCCGAGGCCGCGACCCGCACCACCACGGTCACCGGCAACGACTCGCTGAAATCCCCCAGGGCCGGGGTTTAAGCCGGTACGCCTGACGCCGGCACCCGCGTTTGCAGCCTGGGTGCCGGACTCGGGGGGGTTGGCTGGATCAGTGCAATAAGTCGCTATCCAACACCGTCGACGACTCTCCCAGCACGCTTTCGCTGATCTGCACGAATTCCTGGGTGCTGACGCTTTCCAGGCGCATCAGTGCGCCCAGCACATCATCCAGGGAGCGCTTGTTGCGGGTCTTCAAGCGAATCTCGCGGTCCAGCTCCTGCAGCAGCAACACCGCCTTGGCCACCGTTGCCTCATTCACCTGCTCGCCACGCAAGCGGCTGATGCCGTGGCTGCGCTTGGCCAATCCGCGCTCCAGGCTCTGGTAGCGCTCATCGCTGATGCCGCCGGCGCGGCGCAGCAGTTCGATGGCGTAATACTCGGCCAGGCCCTCGCTGATCCAGTCGCTGCGATCACTGTCGTTGATCCGCGCAATCACCTGCACCAGCTCACGCAGCAGCGGACTGTTGCCACTTTCGCTGATCAGCGGCAGATGGCTGTGCAGGTAGATCGAATCCCGCCCGGCCAGGCTGCCGCGCCACATGGAGTCGGCGGCGCCGACGATCAGCAGTTTGTCCGGGTGCCGTGGAAACAGCGCCTGCACCTGGGGCCAGACGAAGGTCAGCAAGGTCAGGACATCCATGCGGTGCATGCCCTGGTTCAAGGGCGAGGCGACCGTGACCTCGGTTTCCCCCAGGTGGGTGCGGCGGCTGCCGAGGTTACCGGCCAACATCCAGCCGCTGGGGCGGTCGAACAGGCGCGAGGGGTTGTCGATGCGAAAGCGGTTCTTGCCGATGCGCGGCCAAGCAGTTTCGATGCTTTTCCAGGTGCTGGGCAATTCAAACTCCAGCCGCGAGACCAGCTCAATGCCGTCCTGCTGATCGAGCTTGGCCGCCGGCACCAGGCTTTCGCCGTGCAGCAGCGCCCACTGGGCGGTCATGCGGCTGTCGAAACTGCCCTTTTTCGGGCTGTGGTTGATGCGTACCCGATAGCTCAGGCTGGCCTTGCCGCTGGCGGGACGCCAGACCCCACGTTGCTCGGCCCCGGCCTGGGGCGCCGTGCCCTGCCATTGGCCGTCGGCCTGGAAGTCACTGTAATCGCCGCTGCGGCCCAGGTCGAAATCCAGGCTGCGCACCGCGGCTCCATCGGCCAGGGTCAGGCGCACTTCGGCCTGATCGCTCTGCGGCAGGAAACGGACGTGGTAATCCAGATCGACTTTCTTCGTCGCCCATACTGGCGCGCTCAGCACCAGCGCCAGTGCGGCCAACGACAGCCTTGCCCCAACAGCCATACACACTCCTTCGTGGCTCATGCAGGCCGCGCGTCGCAGCCTGGATGCCGGGCATCAGCCGGCGCGAAAAATCAGATGATCTTCCCAATCGTCCTCGGCCACGCTGCCTTCGGCGAGCATGCGCCCGGATTGGGAAATGCGCTCATGGTGCACAGCATCGCGATCGCCGCAGACCAGGTGGTGCCAGAGCGGCAGGTCCTTGGACTCGCTGACCAGTCGATAACCGCAGGTCGGCGGCAACCATTTGAACTCGTCGGCCTTGCCCGGGGTGAGCTGGATGCAGTCCGGCACCGAGTCGCGGCGGTTAGGGTAATCGGTGCACTGGCAGGTTTTCAGGTCCAGCAGTTTGCAGGCGATACGTGTGTAATAGACGCTGTTGTCGTCTTCGTCCTCGAGCTTTTGCAGGCAGCACAGGCCACAGCCGTCGCACAACGACTCCCACTCCTCCTGATCCAGTTGGTCGAGGGTCTTGCGTTTCCAGAAGGGTTCTACTTTGGCGGCCATGGCTCAAGCATCAATATCAGGCAGTGAAAAGGCCGCCAGTCTAGTGCCCGCAGCCCCCCGGGCCAAGCGCTGGCGACTGTCGGTAGATGAAGACTTGTCAGGCGATACGCCGCGCAGTAGCTTTGCGGGTCGTAACGGCCCATGTCCGCGTGCCATTAACGCTCGACGCGTCGCACCCGGTGAACAGCAAAGGGTCGGGAAAACCTCATCGCCCAGCTCATCTGCGCCAGCCGGTTTACCCCACATTCGATTATCACAGTCCGTCAGGAGTCGTTTTATGAGCGCCAACCCACGCGTCGCCGAATATGCCATCCATCCTCAGTTCACCGATCGCTGGTCGCCCCGCGCCTTCACCGGTGAAACCATCCCGGAAGAAACCCTGCTGAGCTTTTTCGAAGCCGCACGTTGGGCCCCATCGGCCTACAACTCGCAGCCATGGCGCTTCCTCTACGCCCGTCGCGACACGCCGAATTGGGAACGTTTCCTGGGCCTGCTCAACGAATTCAACCGTGGCTGGGCGCAACACGCCTCGGCCCTGGTGATCGTCATTTCGAAAACCACCTTCACCGCCCCCGGCGCAACCGAAGAGACCCCGGCCCTGTGGCACACCTTCGACACCGGTTCGGCCTGGGGCCACTTGGCGCTGCAAGCCAGCATCAGCGGCTGGCACACCCACGGCATGGCCGGTTTCGACCAGGAACTGACCCGCAAGGAGCTGAAAATCCCCGAAGGTTATGACCTGCACGCTGCCGTGGCCGTGGGCAAGCTGGGCGACAAGGCGACCCTCGCCGAGTACCTGCAAGCCCGCGAAGAACCCAGCCCACGCCGCCCATTGCGCGAACTGGCGGCCGAGGGTGAGTTCACCCTGTAAATACGCGCCAACACCTTTCTGAACACGTTGGGTGTGAGGTAGCCGGGTATTCCAGCCGCTGCCGAGGCACGTGGCTGCGCTGGCCGGCATGCACGCCGTGGGGTATCAGGTAATGGCGTGTTGTTTGAGCGGGCCAGCGCAGCCCGCGGCAGCGGCTACAGTTGCCGCTGCCGGGGCGAGTCAATAACCCCGGGCAAAATCCACTTCACCGCGCAGCGCCTGTTCGGCCTGATAGGCCCGCAGGTTGTCGACGAACAACCGCACCATCATCTCCGGTGACGTCGGCGCCGAGCTATGTCCAGTCAGCAGCAGGCCCCAGGCCGTCCAGAATGGATGGCGCTGCGGCAAAGGCTCCTGACGGCAGACATCGATCACCGCTCCCGCCAGATGGCCCTCCTTGAGCGCCTCCACCAGATCCGCATCGACCACCGCCACGCCGCGTCCGACGTTGATGAACAAGCTGCTGGGCTTGAACTGCTTGAACAGCGCTGCGTCGTACAGGTCGTGGGTCTGCGGGGTATTGGGCAGCAGGTTGATCACGTAATCGACCTCCCCCACCAGACGCCCCAGGTCCTTGAGCGCCGCCACTTCAACGAATGGCGCCTGCTCCCGGGCCTCACTGGCGATGCCATACAACTGCACGCCAAACGGCACCAGGAACTGCGCCACGCTCTGGCCGATATCGCCGGTGCCGACAATCAGCACCTTGCGCCCGGCCAGGCTCTGGCCCATACGGTTGTCCCACTTGCGCTCGACCTGGCTGACCAGCCGCGCCAGCACTTCACGCTCGTGACCGAGCATGTAAGTGAGTACGTATTCGGCCATGACCTGGCCGAAAATCCCCACCGCCCGGGTCAGGCGGTAATGACGCGGCAAACCGTCGGCGAGCAACGGGGTGATTCCGGCCCAGGTCGATTGCAGCCACTGCGGCTGATGGCCCTGGCGCAACAGAGTGGCCAGCAGGTCCGGCTGACCGAGCCAGATCGGACAGTCGGCGGCCAGGGTCGCCAGTTCGGCGGAGTCGCCGCTGGTCAGCACGTGCAGTTCGGGAACGGCCTGGCTCAACAAACGGGCATAAATAGCGTGATCGTGTTCGGCAATCAGAACGCGCATGGTTCAAACCTATCAAAAAGGCACGGGTAGCCGCCGACGGAGTCTTGCTCCATCGCTCGCGGCCACCGCCAGATATTCAATTCCATTATTTCTCGACGCCCTGGACAGGGCATCTACAGGCATCCATCACATCGGGTCATTACGGCGCAGCAACTCTTCAGGCAAATGCTCGATGTACTCGTCTTCGGCTGGGGGCATCTGCAGGTGGTAGCCCTGCTTTTCCAGGTTTTCCAGCACTTGGTGGATGTCCTCGCGCGACAGTTTGCGCTCGGGGCTCAGCACCAGGTCGAAGGCGTGAAACGGCTTGCCAAAGGCCAGTAGCAGGTTTTCCGGCACGCGCTCCAGGGCATCGCTTTTGAGCACATACAGGTACATCTCGTTCTTGCGCGGGCTTCGATAGATGGAGCAGATACGTTTCAAGGCTGTTCTCCGGCGGCGGCCAGGCAGTCAAGCAAGGCCTGGCCCATCAATTCGCGGCGCCAGCCACGCAACGAATCGGGCAATTGATAAGGACCGTTGGGGTAGCCGCTCTTGAGCAGGCTTTCCAGGGTTTTCTTGCGCAGCATCAGTTCCGGGGCGATGTCCAGGCGTTCACCTTCGGCCTGGCCAAGGGCACGCATCTGCTTGAGCAGGGCCGAGGCTTCGATCGGCAACGGTTCCGGCACGGCCGGCGGCCATTGATCCGGCCCGACACTGCTGGCGCGCTTGATCAGGTCCAGCAGGAACTCACCGTCCTGACGCACGGTACGCGGGTGCATGTCTTCGATTTTCGCCAGGGCACCGAGGTTGTCCGGCTGGCTCTTGGCCAGTGGCCAAAGCGAATGCTCGCGCACGATACGGTTGCGCGGCAGGTCGCGGGCACGGGCTTCGATCTCGCGCCAGGCGCAGATTTCCCGCAGTACGGCCAGTTGCGCCCGGGACAGTTTCCAGGCCAGCTTGGCGTCGCGGTACACCTCGTAGGGGTCCACTTCACGGCGCAGATTGGCCACCAGCTCGGCGCCATCTTCGAGCACCCAGCTGTACTTATCGGCCGACAACTTGGGCTGCAGCTGGACATACACTTCGGCCAGGTGCACCACGTCTTCCGCGGCGTAACTGATCTGGGTTTCCGACAGCGGGCGTTGCAACCAGTCGGAACGGGTCTCGCCCTTGGGCAGCTCAATCCCCAGGACCGACTGCACCAGGCGCGAATAACCCATGGAGAAACCCAGGTTCAGGTAAGCCGCCGCCAGTTGGGTGTCGAACAGGGGGACAGGCAGGCTGCCCGTCAGGCGCAGCAGGACTTCGAGGTCCTCGCTGCAGGCGTGCACCACCTTGACCACAGCCGTGTTCTCCAGCAGCGCCGCGAGGGGCTGCCAGTCGTCGATGGTCAACGGGTCGATCAGGTAAGCGCGCTGACCGTCGCCAATCTGCAACAGGCCGGCGATGGGGTAGAAGGTGTCGACCCGCATGAATTCGGTGTCGAGGGCGACGAATGGCAGCTGCTGCCATTCGGCGCAAAAGCGGCCGAGGCTATCGTTGTCGCGAATCCAGTGAATATCGATGGCCACACGGCTCTCCCTTGAAGAATGGCGCGCAGTATATATCGCCACCGGCAACTTCTGAGCACTGACTCGACGAGGCACGTGCGAAATTGCCTTACAGACCTCAAGAATAGTCTGAGACAACCGGCTCACCCCCGTTTGCGCAGCACGTAAATCCGTGACGCGGCGCAACCGGGAATGAAGTTGTGGTGGCTCAGCACCTCGAAACCGGCTTCTTGGAACTCGGCTTCCAGCTGCGCCTTGCTGGCCAGAAGCGGCGCGCCGTCGGGATCCAGGCTGCGGGGCTGTTCAAGCAGGCGTTGCAGGGCTGTGCAATGGCTATCGATGCGCGTCGCGACGATCACTGCGTCGCGACTGACCCGATGAAACTCGCGCAACAGCGCCAGGCGATGCTCGCTGCTGGCAAGGTGCTGGAACAATTGCATGCAGCAGATGCAATCCACCGCATTGGCCGACAAGCCGATGTCGAACGCCGAACTCTGGAAGGTCTTGACCCGTTTGAGCACGCCGGCCGGGTGATGGGTCCGGGCATGGTCGAGCATGTCCGGGGAGTTGTCCGCCGCCAGGATGACCCGGTTGCCATGCTCGGCCAGCACCGGCCAGAAACGCCCCGCACCGCATGCCACATCCAGGATCAGCCCCGGCTCACCGGCCATTTTCAGGGCCTGGCGTACCAGTCGCTCACTGCGCCACAGCGCCAGGCGCTGCCCGGGCTTCAGCGGACGCTGTTGCAGGCAGTCGCGCGTGTGCTCCTGGTCATAACGCCTGGCGAACTCACGTTCCATGGCCGATGGGGGTAGCGCTGACATGACTCGCGAACTCTTGGTGGATGCGGGTAGCACCAGACTAACCAGACGTTCGTGAAAAAAAGGTCGAAAGCCGCGCGCCCCCTCAGGCCTCGTTCAAATACCAGCGCCAGTCCTGCTCACCGACCTCGCCCATGAACTGCCGATACTCCTCGCGCTTCACCGCCAGGTAGACCCCGAGGAACTCACTGCCAAAGGCATCCCGGGCCCAGGCCGACACCTCGAGGGCGCGCAAGGTGGTCAGCCAGTCGGTGGGGAGCAATTCCTTGGCCTGGGCATAACCGTTGCCCTCGACCGGCGCGCCGGGGTCGCGCTGCTCGCGAATACCGCGGTGAATGCCCGCCAGGATGGCTGCGGCCGCCAGATAAGGGTTGGCATCGGCGCCGCAGATACGGTGCTCGATGTGTCGGGAAAACGCCGGCCCGCCCGGCACGCGCAGGCTCACGGTGCGGTTGTCGACTCCCCAGGTGGCGGCCAGCGGCGCATAGCTGTTGCTCTGGAAACGCCGGTAGGAGTTGGCGTTCGGACAAAACAGCAGCAGCGAGTCGAGCAAGGTGTCGAGCATGCCGCCCACGGCGTGGCGCAGCAGCGGCGTGCCATCGGCCGCCTCGCTGGCGAATAGGTTATTGCCGTGCTCATCAGCAATGCTCACGTGCATGTGCATCCCAGTGCCGGCCAGGTCGGCGAACGGCTTGGCCATGAAGCACGCGCGCATCCCGTGCTTGTGGGCCACGCCCTTGACCAGGCGCTTGTAGCGAACCGCCTCGTCCATCGCCTGCAAGGCATCGACGCGGTGTTCAAGGGTGATCTCCACCTGCCCCGGCGCGTACTCGGAAATCGCCGTGCGCGCCGGGATGCCTTGCAGCTTGCAGGCGCTGTAGAGGTCGGCAAGGAACGGCTCGATCTGCTCCAGCTCGCGCAGGCCATAGACCTGGGTCGCTCGCGGCCGGCCGCCGTCGGCATCTCGGGCCGGTTGCGGGCGGCCGTTGCTGTCGCGCTGCTGATCCAGCAGGTAGAACTCCAGTTCCGCCGCCATCACCGGGTAATAACCGTCGGCCTTGAGGCCATCGATGACCTTGACCAGCAGTTGCCGCGGGTCGGCCACGGTGGCCGGCAGACCTTGCTCCGGGTGCATGCTGACCTGCACCGCGGCGGTCGGAATCTGCCGCCAGGGCATGGGCTGCAAACTGCCGCTCAGGGGGTAGGCGCGGCAATCGATATCCCCCACATCCCAGACCAGGCCGGAGTTTTCCACATCATCGCCGTTGATGGTCAGGCCCAGGATGGTGCTCGGCAGCGGCCGGCCGCTCTGGTACACCGCCAGCAGCTCGTCGCGGTGCAGCAACTTGCCACGCGGGACGCCGTTGTTGTCGAGGATAAACAACTCGAACATCTCGATATCGGGGTGCAGCTGAAGAAAATCCTCGGCTTCTTGCAAGGGGGCAAAAGGGGTATTGGCAGGCATGGTCGTTCTCGTATTGGCGTGTCGGACGCGCGCGCAGGCGCCGTCGTGCGGACAGCGCTCGCCGCAGCGGGCAAACGGCTATCCGTGTGAGGGATCAACAGGCAATACGTGCATCCGGCGGGCGCGCATGGCGACAATGCCACAGCGCCCAGAAGGCCAGTTCGGAGGGAAGAGCACAGAGTTTGGGCGCAGTGGCGGGCGTGTAGCGATGACGGGGCTGACGGCAGGGCGCAGGCGCACCAGGCACAACCTCGGGTTTGATCGCAGCGGGCCAAGCGTCCATAGGAAAAACCGCAGACAACAGATGCCGGGCAGACTCACACGCCGCCATAAGCCGTTAAATCCAAACCTGAAGAACCTTGGTTGCAAAACGGCTAAACATTGGACGCGCCAGTGGCGCTGAGCGGATCGAGGCTTGCCCACGCCGCGCGCAGATGCAAATAATGCCCGCGCCCTCTTCTTCCCCCGGCAGCACTCAAGGATCGGACCGCATGCACGCACGTCTTTTACTCTGCTCGTTGCTCACCCTCAGCACCCCGCTCCTGGCCGAGCCCAATGCCTCGCACCTGGACCAGGTCATCGAACGTGGCCACCTGAACGTTTGCACCACCGGCGACTACAAGCCCTACACCTACCTGCGCGACGACGGCCGCTACGAAGGCATCGACATCGCCATGGCCCAGTCTCTGGGACAGAGCCTGGGCGTCGAGGTGAAGTGGGTGAAAAACAGTTGGAAGACACTGATGCCGGACTTCCTGGCCAATAAGTGCGACATCGCGGTGGGCGGTATTTCAGTGTCTCTGGAGCGGCAGAAAAAGGCCTTTTTCAGCGATACCCTCGGGGTCGACGGCAAGATCCCCCTGGTACGCTGCGCCGACGTTGCGCGCTACCAGACGGTGGAGCAGATCAACCAGCCTTCGGTGCGCCTGATCGAGCCACCAGGCGGCACCAACGAAATCTTCGCCCGCGCCCATTTGCCCAAGGCCGCGCTGACCCTGTTCCCGGACAACGTGACGATCTTCGAGCAACTGCTGGCGAACAAGGCCGACGTGATGATCACCGACGCTTCGGAAGCGCGCTTCCAGCAAAAACTCAAGCCAGGCCTGTGTGCGGTCAACCCCGAGCGCTACCTGCAATACAGCGAGAAAGCCTTCCTCCTGCCCCGGGACGATGTGGCCTGGAAAAGCTATGTCGACCAGTGGCTGCACCTGAGCAAGGCCACCGGTTTCTATAACGGCGTGGTCAATCAGTGGTTGGCCGCGCCCTAGAGCGCAAACACAGCGCATCCTGTAGCCGCTGCCGCCAGGCTCGGCTACAGGAGCCGTATTTAATTTTTAAATAAGGCTCCTGACTTTCTGATTTGCCCTCTTTTGCCCGGCACCGCCTAATCAGGCCCTGTTCTCTCAAGGCCTGGTTATGGAAAACGTTCGTGCAACAACCCGCCCCGCCGTCTGGCTGATGCTCAGTGTGGTACTGGTGGCGCTTAATCTGCGTCCATCGATGGCGGCCGTCGGCCCGTTGCTGTCGGCGATACGCGGCGACATTGCGCTGAGTTTCAGCACCGCCTCGCTGCTGACCATGCTCCCAGTCATGGCCATGGGCCTGGCGATGTTCTTCGGCATGCGCATCAGTCAGCGCCTGGGCGACCAGCGCACCGTGGTCATTTCGCTGCTGATCATTGGCCTGGCCACGGTGTCGCGCTTGTTCCTCGATTCTGCCGCCGAGCTGATTCTCAGCGCAGTGCTGGCCGGGGTCGGCATTGCCCTGATCCAGTCGTTGATGCCGGCGCTGATCAAGTCGCGCTTTACCAGCAACGTCTCGCTGTTCATGGGCCTGTACGTCACCTCGATCATGGGCGGCGCCGCCATCGCCGCCTCGTTCAGCCCACTGGTGATGAGCCGCAGCGGCAGCTGGCGCCTGGGCCTGGCGATCTGGGCCGGGCTGGCGGTGCTGGCCCTGCTGTTCTGGTGCGCCCAGCGTTCAGCCATGCCCCAGCTACCGGCCACGGCGGCGCGCAATGAGTCGTTCTTCGGCAATCGCCGGGCCTGGCTGCTGGCGATTTTCTTCGGCCTCGGCACCGCCTCCTACACCTGTGTGCTGGCCTGGCTTGCGCCCTATTACGTGGAGCAAGGCTGGAGCGAACAGAACGCCGGGCTGCTGCTGGGCTTTCTCACGGCCATGGAAGTGGTGTCCGGGCTGATCACCCCGGCCATCGCCAACCGCAGCCAGGACCGGCGCCTGGTGCTGAGCGTGTTGTTGCTGCTGATCATCGCCGGCTTCTGCGGCCTGATCCTCAGCCCGCAACACCTGAGCCTGCTATGGCCTTGCCTGCTGGGTCTGGGCATCGGCGGGCTGTTTCCGATGAGCCTGATCGTGTCCCTCGATCACCTGGAAAACCCGCGCCGCGCCGGTGGCCTGACGGCCTTCGTCCAGGGCATCGGTTACCTGATCGCCGGCCTCTCACCGCTGCTGGCGGGGGTGATCCGCGATCAGTTGGGCAGCTTCGAATGGGCCTGGTGGTCGCTGACCGCGGTCATGGCGCTGATGCTGCTGATGGTGCTGCGCTTCGACCCGCGGCATTACGCCCGGCACATTCACTGACCGACAGGACGTTCCCCGATGCCACCCACCCGCTTTGCCAGCGCCCATATCGGCATGCTGCTCTGGGCCGTGCTAATCGCCGCCTCGTTCTTCGCCGCCGCCCAGGTCGGCCAGGGCATCGACCCGGTGCTGCTGACCGGCCTGCGCCTGCTGTTTTCGGCACTGATGTTCTTGCCCTTGCTGCTGCTCAAAGGTTCGACGCCCATGACCCGTGGCGGGCTGCGCGACCACGGCGTGCTGGGGTTGCTGCTGGCGCTGTATTTTGGCTCGCTGTTCGAGGCCCTGCGCTACACCTCGGCAGTCAATACCGGGACCCTGTTCACCCTGGTGCCGCTGCTGACCCTGCTGTTCGAAGGGCTCCTGCTGCCGGGCAACAGCCTCAGGCAGCGGGTGCTGCCGATGCTGATCGCAGCGGCCGGGGCGGTGCTGCTGATCGTCAAGGGCAGCGGGCCCAACGCCATGCCCTCGCTGTACGCGATGACGGTTTATGGCCTCGGTTGCCTGGCCATGGCGCTGTACTCGCCCCTGAGCCAACGCTTCAAGGCTGGCCACCTCAAAGGTCGCAGCCCGGCGGCCATGACCTTCTGGAACATGCTGTTCGGGGCGCTGTTTCTCTTGGTCTTCTGCCTGTTCAGCGGCGGCTGGCGCAGCGCCGGGCAACTGACGACCAACGACCTGCTGTGGCTGGTCTACCTGGCGCTGTTCGCCACCCTTGCCACCTTCTGGCTGCTGCACCGAGCCATCGGCGTGATCGCTCCGGCCACGGTGATTTCCTACATCTACCTCAGCACCTTGTTCCTGACTTTGTTCCACTGGGTCTGGCTCGGCCAACCGCCGTTGCCGACCGAACTGCTCGGCACCCTGCTGGTGGCGGGAGGGATGCTCGCCCTGATCCTGCTCAGCCGCCGCAACACGCCCGCCCTGGGCTGACAGCAGCCATGTGCGAGCGGCGCGAAAGCGCGCAGGTCGTGTTCACGGAAGCTTTTGTCTCTCTGCTGTCCGCCTGCCCCAAAGCAGGCATTTAATCAGGTCCATCGCTGCGTTAGCATCAGACGCCCTTGCGTTCACCCGGCGCCAAGCTCAACGAGATGGATCTGATGCTCAACAGCAACTTGCTTAGAAAGCTCGATATGCAGGACCTCATGGTGTTTATTGCCGTGTACGAGCAGAGCAGCGTCACCGGCGTCTCGGAAAGCCTGTGCGTCAGCCAGTCGACCGTCAGCTATTGCCTGAAGAAACTGCGCAATGCCTTTGAAGACGAACTGTTCATCAACACCCGCACCGGCATGCGCCCCACCTACAAAGCCAGCACCATGTACAGCCACGTGCTGAAGATCCTCGAAAGCATCAACCTCTGCCATGGCCCAGCCCAGGCCTTCGACCCGATCCGCCAGGCCGTGACCTTCAACATTTGCGCGCCGGAGTATTTCGAGCTGCTGATTCTGCCGCGCCTGCTCAAGCAGTTCGATGTCGCCGACCTGCCGGTGACGGTCAACGTGCACAAGCTGGAAACCGATATCCCCGCCGAGGAACTGCGCAGCGGCCAGTTTGATTTGGTGATCTGCTTCGGGCCCAACTTCCATCGCACCCACGCGGATTTCAAATCGCAGATGCTGCTGGAGGACGATCTGGTGTGCGTGTTCGACAAGCGCGCCACAGCGCCCCAGCCACCGCGTTTCAGCCTGCAGGCGTTTGTCGAGCGCCGCCATGTGTTCCCCACGCCTTGGACGTCGGACAGCAATATGGTCGACGGCTGGCTGGCGAGCCAGGCCCATAAACGGCAAATCGTCGCCCGCGCCAACAGCTACGGCGCCGCGCTGAAGCTGATTACCGGCACCGACTTTATCCTGACCCTGCCACGCCGCGTCCAGGCACTGTTGGCCAGCGATACGCTGTTCAGCCACTGCTCGCCCCCCAGCGGCTTGCCGGGATTCACTCTGGATATGCAATGGAGTCCGATCACCGATCAGGACCGGGCCAACACCTGGTTTCGAGAGCAGGTGGTGAAGGTGTGTGCCGAGCAGGGGTTGCTCTAGTCCCAGCCCGCTCAGTGGCCAATAGCGGCGTTGAACGGTGGGTTCGGGCACGCCGGTTGTGGCGACGGCGTATCGACATGAATGGTACTGCTCCCTGGGCGGGAGACTGGATCAACCTTGACCTCGGCAGAGCTGATGTTCCAGGTTCCGGCCCCACCGTAGCCTGATAGGGTGCTGACCCGAATGTCCCGCCCCACCTCAGTGATAGCGCCCGTGGTCTCGATCTCGCCAGCCTTGCCCATCCCTCTCGCGGCGCTGGCGTTCAATGAACCGTCGACCTTGACCACGCCTACGTCGCCACCGTCCAAGGTGATTTTTCCGGCGTTAATCGACAAGGCCAGGGCTTCAATAGTGCCGGTGTTGTTGACCACGGTATTGAGCATCGCGCCAGCACTTTTGGCCGTCATCAGTACCTGTCCGCCATCGGCCTTGAGCAGCCCGCCATTGCTCACCAGCGCATTGATCGCAGCAGCATCGACTTTCAGGTCCAACAGGTTGTTGCTGTCGACGCTGACGGTGAATCCGTCGCCCGCGCCCATGCTGCGCGGTGATGGTGCCTTGGTTGCCAACGGTTCTGCCGATCAGGGCCACACTACCGTCATCAGCCGCAGTGATGGTGCCTTCGTTGACGACCTTGCCCGTCGAAGTGCCTGAAAACTTGTAGTTGCCAGCCGTGAAATCGGCATCTTTCATACCCTGAGTTGAGGCCACCAGGCCACCGACACTCACCTGGGCATTCTTGCTGAACACCACACCGTTAGGGTTGATCAGGAACACCTGGCCGTGGGCGTTGATCCGCCCCTGGATATTACTGCCGTTAGCGCCTATGACCCGGTTCAACGCAATAGAGGTCGACTTCGTCTGGTTGAAGGTCACCGTCTGGCGCTGCCCACACTGAAATCGTTCCAGTTGAGGATCAGCTTGTCAGTGTGCTGACTGATAGACGTCTGCTGCTGCTCGTCGAACGTCAGAATATTCGAGGCTCCAGATACCACCGTCTCTCCGCTCGGCAAAGCGAACGCTGATGGCAGCCCGCCGATTGTCAGAACACTGGCCACTGCCAAGACCAGGCCTTTGCCACCGCCTGCCCGCCGACGGCGACGTACGCCTTCGTGGGTCACATTCCAGCAGCCCTGGGCCTGATTCCACACCAATGCATAAACCTTGTTCATAACCACTCCTTTGATTAAAAAACGCCCTGAGCGGCACTCCCTCTGAGGCCCGGAGGCTTTCAAAAAATCTACTCAGGCGCACGCAACACCAGACCCACAGGCAAAACACTGCGCCGACTGCACATCGCTCAGTGACTACACAAAAGTAAAAGTGAACTGCGCTGTCCTCCGTGAGATGGCAAGCGTTCTGCGCCAACGCATCGGGTTGCAGTGCGATGGCCTGTTGCTTCCAGCCATCTGGGAAGAGGAGAAACAAGGCTCGCGATAAAAAGCATCCGGTCTCGATACGCCCAGCACCTGCCAGGCGTACCAAAGAGTTGCCCTGCTTTAGCGGATGCTAGTCATCACTCAAGAATGTCACCCTGGTTGATACCAACCGCTGGCACCAAGGCCGCCAAACCCAATGCGGTGTTGTTAGCCAGGCTGCCGTAGTTGACGCCAACCAGGCCACCGTAGGTCTGGTAGTTGCTCGGAACGACGTTGATCTTGCCGTAGGCTACGGACTCCCGAAGAGAGCCCAAATTCAAGCCAGCCAAGCCCCCCATGCGCGCGTAACTGCTGCCACTCACTTGGCCGGTGGCCAAGGAGTTGCTGATCCACGCGTTGTTCTGCCCGACCAGGCCGCCAACAGAACTCTGGCAACCGCCAGCAACGTCACCGTTGGCCGATGCAGAAAAAATGCTCGAGGATCTGTTGCTATTGGTACCCACCAAACCGCCAACAGCGCTACTGTTACCGCCATTGACCTTACCGTGGGCTTCAACCGATAACAGGTCGCCCTCGTTGTAACCCACTAGCCCCCCCACACTGCTTAGAGCTCCGCCATCAACCTTGCCCCAAGCCGCAGCCCCCAAGGTTGTGCCCCAAATGTTGTGCCCAATGAGCCCGCCGATATTGGCGTTGTTTCCCCCCACAACAGCACCGGTGGCCTCAGCGGCGTCGATCGCGCCGCGAACGCTCTTGCCTACCAGGCCACCGACATTGGCGCCGGAGGAATCAACCACCTTGCCGGAAGCCTTGACGTTGACCAGAGTGCCGTAGCTGTTTATGCCCACCAGGCCACCTGCCGCCTCGCTTCCAAAGCCGCTGACCGTACCCGAGGCGCTGGAGTCAGTGATGTAGCCCTCGTTGAGGCCCACCAGGCCACCAATAACACTGGCGACATAACCCACTACGTTGACCGAGGAGTGAGATCTCCTAATTTCGCCGCCCTGGTTGTACCCCACCAACCCACCGAAGTTCGGGTCTTGCTTGTACGTGGTGAAACCGGTCCCGACCGTTCCAGCACTTGACGAGTCGGTAATCAGACCACTCTTGTTGACACCCACCAGCCCCCCCATACCGCCAACGGGACTGATCTGCATGATCCCAAGAACCTGTACGTTGGTGTGGCTATTGGTGATTTTTCCACTGCCGAACGGATTGGAACTGTTGCTGTTTTCCCCCACCAAGCCACCGACGGCGAGAGTCAAGCCATTACCGCTGACAATACCGGCCACCGATGAACGTTCGATGGAGCCGCCGGAGTTGACGCCCACCAGCCCGCCCAAGTTGTTGTACTGATTGCTGTTGGCGTAGACCCGCTGATTAGTGGCATTGACGTTGCTGATCATCCCCCTGTTCATACCCACCAGCCCGCCGACATAGCTGAAGCCGGCATTGGAGGTCCTGCCGTAGATCGTCATCCCCGCCAGATTGAGGTTGCTGATGCTGCCGGACGATCTGGCGAACAGACCACCGTAAGGGCCGTCGGTATTGACAGTGAAACCGCTGATGGTGTTGCCCAGGCCATCGAACGTTCCACTGAACTCAGCGCTGCCACCAATGGACTTGATGCTGCCACTGCCTTTGATGTCGTTACCCAGTACAAACCGGCCACCAAGGCGGCTACCGATCCCCTGCAACTGAGCGGCGTTCTGAATCACACTGTACAGCTGACCCTGCGAGTCGAACGCGGCGCCGCTGCCGGACAACGTGACCTTGCCATCTTTGCTCTGGAGATAGGTGCCGCGGTAATCCAGGCCGAGGCTGCTGTTGGTACCAGAGAGTTCCAGCGTGCTGTTGAGCGCGATGTCTTGTCCGGCACTGAGCTCGATACGGGTTGCACCGCCGCTGCCCTTGAGACTGCTGTTGATCTGGATATTCCTATCGGCCGCAATGCTCAATTGATTGCCGCTGGCCCAGGCAACCCCGCCGTCCACCGTGACATCTCCCTGGCTGCTCAACTCGATATTGGTGGTGGCCAGGTTATACGCCAGGGTATCGGCATAAACGGTGTTGTTACGTGAGGCGGAGGTTGGATTGACCTTGACCTCGGCAGAGCGGATTTTCCAGGTGCCGGCCTGGCCATTGCTTGCCTTGGTATTGACCCGGGTCACCAGTTGCACCTGGGTGACGGCGCCCTTGGTTTCGACCACGCCACCGTCGCCTATCGCGGTCAGGGCGCTGGCGCCCAATGAACCAGCGACCTTCACCACGCCTACGTCGCCACCGTCCAGGGTGATTTTTCCGGCCTTCTTCGACAAGGTCAGGGCTTCGATGGCGCCCGTGTTATTGACCACGGTATTGAGCATCGCGCCAGCACTTTTGGCCGTCATCAGCACCTGCCCGCCATCGGCCTTGAGTAGCCCGCCATTGCTCACCAGCGCATCGATCGCAGCAGCATCGACCTTCAGGTCCAACAGGTTGTTGCTGTCGAAGCTGACGGTGAACCCGTCGCCCGCCCCCAAGGCTACGCGCCCACGCTGCGCCTTGATGGTGCCTTGGTTGTTAACGATTCTGCCGAGCAGGGCCACGCTACCGCCATCAGCCGCGGTGATGGATCCTTCGTTGACCATATCGCCCGTCGAAGGGCCTGAAAATTTATAGTTGCCAGCCGTGAAATCGGCGTTTTTTATGTCATGGGTCGAGGCCACCAGGCCACCGACATTGACCTGGGCATTCTTGCTGAACACCACACCGTTAGGGTTAATCAGGAACACCTGGCCGTTGGCGTTGATCCGCCCCTGGATACTACTGCCGTTAGCGCCTATGACCCGGTTCAACGCAATAGAGGTCGACTTCGGCTGGTTGAAGGTCACCGTCTGGCCGCCGTCCACACTGAAATCGTTCCAGTTGAGGATCAGCTTGTCAGTGCTTTGATTGATTGCCATCTGCTTGTCATAGTCGAATGTCAGAATGTCCGCCGTTCCAGACACAACTGCCCCTCCGGTCGGCAAGGCAAACGCTGAGGGCAGCCCGGCCATTGCCAGGACACTGGCCGCCGCCACAAGCAAGCCTTTGCCACTGCCTGCCCGCCGACAGCGACGTGCGCCTTCGTGGGTCACATTCCAGCAACCCTGGGCCTGATTCCACACCAATGCATACACTCTATTCACGTTAACTCCTGTCTTATCTAATTAACGTCCTGCAGTCCTGCAAGACGGCACCGCCTCCAAAGCGCACACAGGGCTTCAGAAATACTGAGTCGCGACGGCCCAGATCCGAGGCGTACGCTCGGGGCCACTGCCTTCACTGTTGTTATCCAGCGTCCAGGAGCTGGTCACGCTGATCTGCTGCGAGGGCCCGAGCCAACTGGCGCCCAGGCCCGCGCCCGAGAGCTGGCGACGGTTGTTTTCACGGGTCCAGGGGTGTTTGTTGACCTCCACCGCGCCGTGGTCGACAAACGCCTTGAGCTGCCAGCGGGGGGCCAGGGCGTAACGCAGTTCTAGGCTCGCCTGCCAGCCCTGGTCACCGCTACCAGTGCCTTGGGGATAGGCGCGCACATCGAATGGACCGCCAATGCCAAATTTTTCCGAGCTGTCCAGGTTGGACGACGCCCACTGCGCATTGAGCTGGGTATAGAGCTGAAAGCGCGGACTCAGGTACTGCATCCGCGCGGTGTTGAGATTGATCTTCTGGAAACCGCCGGCCGTACCAGCAGTGAAGCGATCACGCCACTGGTCTTGTGGTCCGTCGAGACTCAAACGGCCACTGCCATAAGTGAGATAGAAAATGTTCTGCCCACCCCCAAGCCATCCGTCCTGATGGTTGCCATTGAGGCTTAGGCTCCAGAGTTCGACATGCTTGCTGCTGCTGGCCTCAAACAGGTCGATGTCGTCCCGCAGCCGCTTGTCTTCGTACTGCAACTGCGCGCTGAGGTCGAAGGTACGACTGCGGACCAGGGGCTGAGTGACAAAGAGGCTGCCGATACTGGCTTGACCATGGGCCTCCAGCACCTCGAAGTCCTTGCTCAACTGATAGCTCATGTGTGAGTAAGCCATGCCCAGGCCCGTCGACCAGGGACCTACCGGAAGTTTGTAGGCGGCGCGGTAGTAGCGCTGATCCTCGTCACTGCCGAGCACTCGCAGGTTGAGCTGGTCACCCAGGCGCAGGGGGTTGTTGAGGTTGAAGCTGCCCCCGAGTCGATACTCGCCCGTGTAGAAACCGCCGTAGTTATCCGCCTCCAGGGTACCGCTGGCCCAGGGGCCGGGCTGGGCATCGATCAGCAAGTCGGTGGTGCCGCGGTGCGCACCGGCGCTCAAGGTACCCTTGACCCGCACCCCGGGAAGGTCGCTCAGCAGCAGCAGGCTGCGCTCAAGATCGTCGCTGTATACCGCGGCATCGCTTTTGAGCGACGACAAGGGACCGCGAATCACCGAGTCCAGCGCTCGAGACTGGTTGTGCAGTTCAATACGGCCGTAACGGCCCTCCAGGACCTCGATGCGTACGACACCGTCTTCGATATCCTGGGCCGGCAGGAAGGCCCGGGCCAGCATGTAACCCTGGCCCTGATAATAGTGGGTTAAACGCTCGGCAGCCGCACGCAACTGGTTCAGGTCCAGTTCCTGCCCTTTCAAGTCGGCCAGCAGGGGTTGCAGCACCTCGCTGCTGAACTGCTGGTTACCGACAATGACAAAATCGTTGACCTGCAAACGAAACCCGGAGGTATCTGGGGCCGTTGCGCTCGGTTGATCGACCGTTGGCAGGTCCAACTCAGGTTCCGTGGTTTGTGGCAGCGAAGGCTGCGTCGCTTCGATATCACGCATCACTTGCCCCGCGTTGGGTACATACACCGCCCCCGATACGGCCCACGGCAACACCAGCAGCAGACCCAAACCGCCTCGGGACCAACGTTGCCTGGGCCCTGCGACACGCCCGCCCCGTTGTCCATTAAATGACTTGTACCTGCCACCCTCAGTCTTGCAACCGAACGCTTCCACTCGTCCTCTCTCCACTGTTTATCGCAATTTGGTAATGAACTGCCGACTGATCCGGGCCATCCGTTGCTTTAAAGGCAGAACCTAACCAGCTCAGCTTGATGCGCACGCCATAAGCGACCGCAGCGGGATGTCTGACGGCACTGAAAGCTCGACATGACCAGATCCCAACACATTCAAGATTCAACTGAAGCAACACAAAAAGTTAAATAAAAGGCCCACTAGAACCGCACAAACCAAAGCAGATTTAGTTCACAAAAAAAATAGTGTACTGCGCTCGTAAAAAGTCTCTCTTCCCGAACCATTAGTTCTTATAAAGCCAGACTAAAATGGTACAGACAGACAACATAACAACGCCCGAACACATAATGACGTTACGGTCTCCCAGATAAAGCCCTATTGCTTCAAAAAACAATAAAACACCTCAATCGCCACCCCTTCCACAGAGCCGAAAGATTTCCACCCTGACTAAACACCAGCTTCAACTTTCCAAATACCAAGCGCTCTACCGATGACAACGGGAGGTATGCCATCTTCCGTTTGAACCAAACAAGATAGCCATGCAGCGTGAACAGCCCCGAAAGTCACCACAAAGACTTAAAAGGCCTAACCTCACATGATTTATTTTTCAACGCTACACAACATAAGCCCAAAATCACAACACTCATGTTTGGAATAGCGTGGCGAACCCTGACACCCCGAAAAAGCATAAGGTTCACTTCCAACCAACAGGGCCTATAAAAGCTATTGTTTTTTTATTCACCCATTGGCCTCAAAAATCCAAAAACCTCAACACTGACCACGGGCGCCATTAAAACTACTTAACACAGGTCCTTCCATAAGGATCGTCTTAAATTGGAAAAAACAAAAAACCGGACAGCGATTCGAATGGTCGTCACCGTCACGAAACATGACGACATCTTCCGATCAATACGTCGCACGCCAGAGCTTACTTACTCACCGTTAACTAACTGAATAACAAGCGAATATTCATCCACCGCTGTTAAGATGAGCCCCGCGACGGCAGGCACTTTCAGGATTGGCAACGGCCAAAACATTTAGGGTCGTTAGGGGATACTGGGGAATACGCTCTTGACCTTCATGAAGAACTCGTTTCCGCCACCACGCTGATCGCTATCGAGTGCAACCAGTGCTCCACCACGCGATATGAAACAAAAATTCAAGCAAGAGCTGTTCAGACTAATTAACGGGCCCAAACACAAGCCGCGCAACATCATGACTTATAGGACAGAGCACCGAGGCCGGGCAAAAAACACTCTACCGATGGAAAAACTCCATGATGACACCGCCTCTGAACCTCCCTCCTTTTGGTCGATCAGTGCGCCAGATCACGTTGACGTCGAGCTTTTGACTGCGCGAGATTTCGCTGCTCGCTTCAAACATCGTGGTTTCTTGGTTAAAGGGGATGACGGTGTTGTTTCTGAGCAACTGAATGCCCACCGAGTCGAAGGGCTTACTATCAACCCCGTAGGGAATCAGCAGGTTCTCGCCAGCATTGACTGTGCTTAAGTAAGCAGCCCTCATAAAGATGTTTATGCTGAACACCGTTTTATCACCGCGGCAGAGCCCTGAAGTATCTTTATTGGCAAAAAGAGTCACATCGCGAGTGATCGCCACATTACCAGCGGAGGCGCTGCCGGATGAAACAGTATCAAAATCAATATTCTGGCCGCTAAAACTTACAGTAATCGGACACGTTATATACTTTATTAGATTAAGATCTTCGAGGGTAAGCCCCCACATTCTTACAGGATCATCACTGCCTGGAGACGCGCCGCTCAACTGAAGTACTTTGTGGCTAGACAACCCTGTAACCACGTCGTCCTGATTAGCCACGGGCGGCGTTTTTTTGACGAGGAACAAACTGTAATTGTAGGGAAAAGACACATTATTACAATTTCCGGTACAACCGGACAAGGTGACACCCAAGGGTATATTGCAAGTAATTTGACACGCATAGTCCCTTCCATTGTAGGTGACACCCAATCCAATATTGGGACCAAGAGGATCGGCATGCTTACTCGGATTGAGTATGTACACCAGCTCATGCGATTGGCCATTAGGGATATTTTTACATACAAACGTCCCCCTTACAGTGGGCGAGCGCCAGAGTACGGTTCCCAGAATCACTTCATTGGGTATACTTATAGTTCCGGGAACCCTCATAGACTCTTGATAATTCCCTGACGAGCTACAGGCAAAACTGCCAGCAGGCTGCGCCTGGCTATTCCCCACCACTCCAAACAGCAACAATAAACCTAATACAATCTGAAGATTCCTCATACACAAAATACTCAAGCTCAAGCGAACAGGACGTGACACGTTAATCCTTCCGCGGCCGCATTGATATAAGCCAAGTCTCAACTTTAGAGCCCCTGAAACAGATATAAAGAACACCAACACAACATCGCCGCGGCATTACACCACAGCACTTTCCTATCTCTTTCCAGACGTTTTTTAACATCACGTCATATAAGCCCCTGGACTTGGGAAGTGTGCTATTGGCCAATACCGAGCGGCTTTCCAGGGACGCCACTCGGCTGCCTGACACGGTCATGAAGCTCAACCGCAAAACCGTCGCTGTGGTCATCAACACCAACCAACGCCGGCATATTTCTGCGCACGTTCAACGCGCCGCTTCAATGCTCCGTGGCCACCCTGTCATCGCGCAATGCCCAGCTCTCCCAGGCTGCCACCAGCACCATCACCGCCGTGGTCAGCGAGCCCAGGACCAAGGCCGAAAACAGATGATTGAGGGCCAACGGCAACAACCCCAGCAACAGCACAAGCCCTGCCAGATGCGACAGCGGCGGCAGCAAGCGGTCGGCCATAACCCACTTGAAGAGCGCGCAACCGAGCAGGAACAACCAGGGCCCGCCGATAATGACGATAATCCCGGCAGCGCTGGCATGGTCCGGGTGCACCAACACCAGCTCATCGGCCACCGCGCTGACAATGATCCCGGCGACGATCAGCACATGCAGGTAGGTGTAGGCGATGCGCGCCTGGCGCCCGGGGTCGTCGGAATGGGCGATCCGATGGTGAGCACGCTCGGCGCCGCTGTCGAAATACACCCACCACATGGCAATGCTGCCCAGCACCGCCACCACGAAGGCCAGCAACCCCTGAACGCTCCAGGCCAGCTCGGCAAAGGTCGCGCCGGTCACCAGCAATGACTCGCCCAAGGCAATGATCACAAACAGGCCACAGCGCTCGGCCATGTGGTTGCCTTCGACGTTCCAGTCCTTGAGGGTAGAGCGCCCCAAACCCGGGACCCAGAAGTACAGCGAGGGCGAGACCAGTTCGATCAGCAGCGCCAGCGCCCACAGTAACAGGCGCTGATGCCCCTGGAGCAGCGCCCCGCCGATCCAGAACAGCGCGGAGAACAACATCCAGGCCAGGATCCGCTGGAAGTTGCGGGTCAAGTTCAGCGCCTCGCCGCGCACCGCCCAGATGGCAAAGGCGGTACGCCCGACCTGCATGAGCACATAGGCGCCGGCAAACAGCAGCCCGCGCTCGCCAAAGGCCTGGGGGATCGAAGACGACAGCAAAAGGCCAGCAACCATCAGGCCGAACAGCCCCAGGCGGATCGGCAGTTGTTCCGGGTCGAGCCAGTTGGTCACCCAGGAGGTGAAAATCCACACCCACCACACCGCCACCATCAGCAACGCCACCTGCACTGCGCCGCCGACCGTCAGGTGCGCCAGCAGCGAATGGGAGAGCTGGGTCACGGCAAAGACGAACACCAGGTCGAAGAACAACTCGACCATCCCGACCTTGCCGCTGTCGAGACTGCCACGGCCACGCAACAGCGAACGGGGTTTGCTCATGGGGATCTCCGCCAGAAATGTGCACCGGTCCTGCATCACAGCAAAGCAGGCGCACCACGGACCAGCAAGCCCGCCGCTGAATCAGGGCGTCAGCAGGGCGCGCTCACTCATAAAGGCCTCCAGGCGCGAGCGCAGCCAGCGCTCGGCCGGGTCGGTGTCGACATGGCTGAGCCAGACCATGGACAGGTCCAGGGTCGGGGTCTTGAACGGAAACGGCTCATTGAACAATTGCCCGGAGGCGGCCATGGCGGCGGCGGTGTAGTCCGGCAGGCTGGCCAGCAGGTCGGTCCCGGCCAGCAGTGCCGGCAGCGAACTGTATTGCGGCACCGACAACACCACATGCCGCTTGCGGCCAACCTCCGCCAGCCACTCATCGGCGTAGCCGCTGACATTGGCCGTGTGCGACACCAGCACGTGGGGCCGAGCGCAGTATTCATCGAGGGTCAGCGGGGTGCTGCTGGCATCGGCGCGCAGTACCCTGGGCTGGATATGCCGCAGCAGCTTGCGCTTGGCATTGGCCGGCAATCCCCGGGTCTGGCTAATGCCGACGGTGATATCGCCGGAAGCCAGCAGGTCGGGGATGCGCCAGTAATCCACGTGCTGTACCACAAACACCACCAGCGGCGCTTCCTGGCGCAAGGCCCTCAGCAACGGCGGCAACAAGCCGAACTCGACATCATCGGACAGGCCGATACGAAAGGTCATGGTGCTGCTGGCCGGGTCGAACTCTCGGGTCAGGCTCAGGGCGGACGACAAGGCATCCAGCGCTGGCGACAAATGGGCAATCAGCTCTTCGGCGCGGGCCGTGGGCTCCATGCGATGGCCAACGCGAATAAACAACGGATCATTGAACATGGCCCGCAAGCGGTTGAGCGCCGAACTGATGGTCGGCTGGCCGAGAAACAGTTTCTCCGCCACCCGCGTGACATTGCGCTCCAGCATCAGGGTCTCGAACACCACCATCAGGTTGATATCAGCCTTGCGCAGCTCATTGCGATTCATCAGTGCTCCCCCAGCCCCAAAAACACAGGGGCCAGTGTAGGGAGGTCGTGGGACCGGCGTCTACGCGCGGTGGTGCCGGCTATTACCCCTCGGAGGGATGAGGCTTGAGGCCCTTATTCTTGAAGAACTCGATCAACCCCGGGTTGCCGATTTCAAGTGCCATGTCCAGCAGGTTGCTACGCTGCTCCGGCGTGCAGGAGTAGCGGCGAGTGGTCGAGGTGTCGCAGTAGGTCTCATCCAGGCGCATGCCGCGCTCGATGAAGATGGGCAAGATATCCCCGGCCGCATCGGGGCGTTCCGGCCGGTACTGGACGCCAACGAACAGCCGGTCCAGCACATACTCCATCAACTCGCTGCCATGCTCGGGCAGCGGCAGGTGCCGGGCGATGGCCTGCCGGGCGATGGGATGATCGGTACCCAGTGCCGCGCGAAAGGCATCCAGGTCGGGATGGTCGGTGTTGTTGTAATAGGAAACATCAGCACCGGCGGCCACCAGCAGATCGATGGTCTGCGCATCCGCCCCTTCCGTTATGGCGAAGATCAGCGGGCGCATGGAGCCGTCGTCTCGATACTCGTCGACCGGTGCGCCCTCTTCCAGCAGCCACTTGATGGTCGCCGGCGGGTTGTGCGCCTTGATCGCCTCGTTCAGCAGTGAGGTGCGAAAGCCCTCAAGCCCCGGCATGTGGGCCAGGTGCTTGCGCAAGGTTTGCATCGCCGGCAGCGCGGCCTTGCCCTGGAGCGCCACATGAAAGGCCGTGGTGTCGTCACCGGTGTCGTACACCAGCGGCAAGGCCTCGCCGAACCTAGCCAGCACCTGCTCCACATCCGCTGGCGTCGCGTGCTCCCAGAACCGCTCATTGAGCAGAATCAGCGAATTATTGAAGTCCGAGCTGCTGGTGTAGATGCAGGGGTTGAGGGTCATGTCGGTCGCACCGGGAATATAGGTGCGCCTGCTCTCGGGCCCGGCATCCGGACTCAGGCTGCGACTGATCGCGGCAATCACCCCGCGCGTGTCATGGGACCCGTCCAGCTCCCAGCCCTGCCCTTGCGGCGACCTGTCCAGGCGCAGCTTCACCGGCAAGACCTTGCTCGCCGGCCCCTGCCAGGCACTGGAGAGCGCGGCAAAATACGGCTGCGCCAGCGCCGTTGGGTCCTGCTGGCCACCGGCAGTCACTGGCCAGGCCGGAATCTGCGGCACCTGGCAGGCGAGGCGCACCTCAACCTTGGGCGACTCGCCCGCCGAGCACGCCGCCATGACCTGACTGTCGGTGACCCGGCATTGAACCTGCCGAATCGCCCAGGCCTGTGCTTGTGCCAGTGTCAGCAGCTGTTTTTCCAGATCTGCCGAAAGCGTGGGGCTGTGGCTGATAGCGTCGCGGGTGAAGCTCCCCAGGTTTTCCAGCGCGGCGCTCAACGCGGTACGTTCGGCCAGGGCCTGCATAGTGGCGCGTACCTTTGCCCCATCGGCGTAGTGCTGGGCCGAACTCAAGCGGGCAAAGCTCGCCGGGTCGTCATTGATAAAGGCCTCGACATACAGCTGCGCCAGCACGTCGGGAGACGGCCCGGCGCTGCCCGCTTCAGCCGCCTGGGTCGCAAGCACCCGACCCAGCAGCACGGCGCAGAGCAGCCCTCTACGACCCGGATTCGGCCGGGACAACGGAGCAACAGACGGGCTGATGAAGTTGATGGCGAAGCTGAAACGGGAGCGACAAGCGAGGCGGAACATCCATTTTTCCTTTGAACGTAAAGCGCGGGCGAACGCTGTGGCGCGGGAGCGACAAAGTACAGAAAGCGTCGAACAGCCGCTGAAGCCAGTGCATACGCGTGCGCAGACAGGTGCGCAGTGTGACGGCCTGTCGGCGGAAGAAAAAGCCCTTTATGAGCCGGTCTCCGCGGCGATCCTCCCCAGGCAACTCACCACCTCGCCCGGCTGGTGAAGATCGGGCGTGCTCGTTGTCATGTCAGTGGGACATGGATAACAATGGGATACATTATCATTTACGACTTGAAATCATGGACGCAAGTGGCAAGGCTTCAGCACCGCTCGATATCGAGCTCCTGTACGGACAGCATCATGGCTGGCTGAAAAACTGGCTGCGCGGCCGCACCGGCAATTGTGCCGATGCGGCCGACCTGGCGCAGGACACCTTTATGCGCATGCTCACCGCGCGCCAGTTGCCCGCATTGCGTGAGCCTCGCCACTACCTGGTCACCATTGCCCGCGGCCTGTTGATTGACAAGGCACGGCGCCGCGCATTGGAACACGCCTACCTCGAGGTTCTCGCCGCGCGCCCGGAACCGGTCGACGTCTCCCCCGAAACCTACCACCTGATCATTGAGTCCCTGATGGCTATCGACGCCATGCTCCACGGTCTGGGGGCCAGGACGCGGCACATTTTCCTGCTGGTGCAGCTTGAAGGCCTGAGCTATGTAGAGGTCGCGCGCCAGACCGGTCTGTCCGTAACCACGGTAAAAAACCACCTCGGCAAGGCGCTGCTGCAATGCATTCTGTTGATGGACGAATGAACAGCGCCCAGGGTGCTGCTCCCGACAAGAGCCATCTGCAAGCGGCCGTGCAGTGGTACCTCATCCTCAACGACAGCGACGTCGAATCCACGCAGCTCCAGGCCTGGCAGCAGTGGCTGGCGGCTCGCCCCGAACATGCCAGCGCCTGGTCTCGGATCGAGAAGCTGCAACAGCAATTGCACGGTGTTCCACTGGATGTCGCCCTGCCCGTCCTGAGCAAAATGGGCGTGCAGCGACGTCATGGCCTGAAACTGCTGATGCTGCTGGCGGCCGGCGCTGCAACCTTTGGCGGTTATCGACAGTCCCCCTACAGCGCGGACTTTGCTACCCGCACCGGCCAGCGCCGCCAGGTCGTGCTGGCCGATGGCAGCCAGCTGAATCTGAACACCGACACCCAAGTGGACATCGACTTCAACACCAATCAGCGCCTGATCCGCTTGCGCCATGGCGAAATTTTCATCAGCACCGCCCTTGATCGTGCCCCTTCTCGCCCGCTCTCGGTGGAAACACCCCATGGCAGCATCCTGGCCTTGGGCACTCGTTTCAACGTGCGCCTGCACCAGGATTTCACCCTGGTCAGCGTCCAAACCCACGCGGTGGAGGTTCGTCCCCAGCATGCCCCGCAGCAGGTCAGCCGGGTGGAAGCCGGGCAAACCCTGAGCTTCGCGGCAAACCAGGCCGCCGCCGTGCGTCCGGCCGACCCGGACATCAACCACTGGACCCGGGGCCAACTGGTCGTCATCGAATGGCGCCTGGCCGACTTCATCCACGAGCTGGCGCGCTATCGCCCAGGCTATCTGGGCTGCGCTCCCGAAGTGGCCGACCTGAGAATCTCCGGCGCCTTCCTGCTCGATGACACGGATGCGCTGCTGGCCAACCTGCAGGTGTCATTACCGGTCAAGGTCCGCACCTTTTCACGCTACTGGGTACGCATCGAGGCTTGATTCCTGCCCTGCCTGATCCGCCAAGCAAGATGAGAAAAATACTCATTGCTCCTTGCCGATTTGAATTCACGTTCGGCTCTTGAGTAGAGCGGTCAATCAGCCGCCTTCACTGCCACGGCATAGGAAGCGTTATATGAGTCACCCCCTCCCCCCTCTCAAACAGGCCGGCCTACGCCAGTGCCTCAATCGCGCGCTATTGAACCTGACTCTCGGCGGTTCACTGTCGATCATGACCATGGTTCCCCACGGCTGGGCGCAGAGTGTTGCCGAACAGGCGGCCTACGACATACCGGCAGGCCCGCTGGGCACCGCCCTGAGCCAGTTTGCTGCCGCCAGCGGAGTGACCCTGTCGTTCGGCTCGCAACAGACCGCCGGCCTGACCACCCTGGGCCTCAAAGGCAACTACTCGCTGGAGGGTGGATTCGCACACCTGCTGTCCAGCAGCGGCTTGCAAGTACGCCAGGAGGGCGTAAGGCGTTACAGCCTGGTCAAGCAGCAGAAGGCCGAAGTCATGGAGCTGGACGCCACCACTATCTCTGCAAACGGCTTGGGCGCGACGACTGAAGGGAGTGGCTCATACACCACAGGCACCATGCAGACAGCCACCAAGCTCGCTCTTTCCAACCGCGAGACCCCGCAATCGGTCACGGTCATTACCCGTCAGCGCATGGACGACCAGAACATGAAAACCCTGGAAGACGTGCTCAAGGGTACCCCGGGGATTTCAATGACCAAGGACGGCCCGCAGCGTCCGACCTTTTACGCAAGGGGCTTCGCCGTTGAAAACCTGACCACCGATGGGTTGCCCAACGATCTGTCCCACTACCTCAGTCGGGACATGAACTCATCGCCCGATATGGCGATATTTGATCGTGTCGAAGTGGTTCGTGGCGCCACCGGGATGATGCAGGGCTCCGGCAACCCCTCAGCGGGTATCAACCTGGTACGCAAACGCCCAACGGCCACCGGGCAGTTGAGCATTACGGGCAGCGCCGGCAACTGGGATGACTACCGCACCGAAATCGACGCCTCGAACGCCCTGAATGAAAGCGCGACCTTGCGCGGGCGGGTGGTCGCCGCCTATCAAAGCAAAAACAGCTTTCAGGATTTCAGCAGCTCCGAGCGCTCGGTGTTCTATGCCATCACCGAAGCCGACCTCAACGAGGACACCCTGCTGACCTTCGGCGCCTCGAACCAGAACGCCAACAACAATACCTCCTGGGGCGGCTTGCCAACGGCTGTCGATGGCAGCGACCTGCACCTCTCGCGCTCAACCTATCTGGGCAATGACTGGGAGTACTGGGACCAGGACAACACCACCGTCTTCAGCCGCCTGGAATACCGTTTCGCCGAGAGCTGGAAACTCCTGCTGTCGGCCAGCAAAACCTGGTCCGAACTGAACATGCTGGGCTCCATGCCCCAGCGGATGGACAGCAATGAAAACGAGTTCGGCCAGTACGTGGGCCAATACAAGTACAAGGATCAGCAAAACAGCTATGACGCCTACGTCAGCGGGCCCTTCTCTCTGCTTGGGCGCAGCCATGAGCTGGTGTTCGGCGCCAGTCAAAGGGAGTTGACCTTCAACGGCAAAGGCAACTACCGAACCGATCCCACTGACACCAACCTCTGGGATCCGGTCAGCAACCCCAAACAGTACATGAGCCTGGAGCCCTGGAAACAGCATCGTACCTCCAAGCAGAAAGGCACTTACCTCACCAGCCGCTTCAACCTGACCGACTCCCTGAAACTGATCCTCGGCGGCCGCCTGGACTGGTACTACTTCGATGTGGATACCAGTTGGGAGGGCACTTCCTACTCGTCCAGCCGACCAAACCATGTACCCCGTCATCTGACGCGTTATGCCGGCGCGGTGTACGACCTCGACCAGCATCACTCGGTCTATATCAGCTACACCGATATCTTCCGACCACAGACCGAGCTGGATAGGCAAAACAACTCGCTAAAACCCATTGAGGGAAAGAACTATGAAGTCGGGATCAAGGGCGAATACTTCGACGGGCGCTTGAACACCAGCGCTGCGCTGTACCGCATCGACCAGGAGAATCGGGCAAAGCAACTCAACCTTGCCCTGTGCCCCGGGACCACCTGCTACGAAGCTGCGGGCGAGGTGCGTAGCGAAGGTATCGACCTGGAGCTCAACGGTACGCTGGCGCAGGGTTGGGAACTGGGAGCCGGCTACACCTTTTCCGAGGTCAAGTACATCAAGGATGCCGACCCCGCCAATGTTGGACGCCTGTTCGATACCGATATTCCACGGCATGTGTTCAAGGCGTTCACCACCTACCAGTTACCCGGTGCCTGGAATCGCTGGACCATCGGTGGCGGTCTATATCGGCAGAACACCATTTACAACAGCGGCACCAATTACTACGGGAGCAAGCTCGATTACCGCATCGAGCAGCAGGCTTACACCCTGGTCGACCTGATGACCCGTTATAAAGCCTCGCAGAATCTGGATATCAGCCTGAACGTCAATAACCTGATGGACAAAAAGTACTACCAGAGCCTCGGCAACAACACCAGCTTCGGCTCGAACCTGTATGGCGAGCCACGTAACGCCATGCTGACGGTGCGCTGGTCACTCTGAGAAAAACACCGGGACCGGCATCAGCCGGTCCCGGTGCAGGCCTGTCAGCGCTGTTCCCAAACCACCGGAAACCAGTCCTCACGCATGCGATCGCCGTCTTTCAGGTCGATACCGGGGAACGGTGGCGAAGTGCGCCCGGGACGCTGAATGTAACGCACATCGTCGCCCATAAAACGGGTCGAGAAAGCTCGGCGGCGGCCGTTGCCGATGTTGCCGGCGGCGCCGTGCACGGTGCGAAAATCAAAGACCACGGCGTCGCCAGGCATCAGTTCAGGGGACAGGATCTGGTAGTCGCCGTTGTCCACGTCCGGCATGTCCATGAACCGGCTTTCGCCGGACGCTTCGTCGGTGGCGCCGTAAAAGTCCTGGTTGCTGGCCCAACTTTTCGGGCGCACCGGCTTGGGCCAGCGATGAGAGCCCAAGACCACACTCAAGGTGTTGTGGCGGGTCACCGGGTCCAGGGGGATCCAGTAGCTGGCGGTTTGCAGGCCATCGACACAGTAGTAGGGCAGGTCCTGATGCCAGGGCGTGGCTTTGGAGGTGCCGGGTTCCTTGACCAGGATATGGTCGTGGAACACCTGCACCTGCCGCGACTGCATGAGTTGGCCGGCAATGGCCGCGGCCGGAGAGTTCAGGACAAAGTCCTTGAACGGGGCGATGCGCTGCCAGTTGCAGTAGTCCTCGAAAAAACGCCCGCGCTCACCATTGCCCACGTTCTCGATGGCAAAGGCACTGGGCTGGGCGAGGTTCTGCTCGAAACCGTCGCGCAGGCGTTCCACCCAGTCGCTGAACACGCCGCGCAACACGATGGCGCCGTCACGTTGAAACTGTTCGATATCCGAGTTCATCCGCCTGCCCTCTCTTGTTGTAATAAATCTCAGTATTGGAGGGCTTAACTTTTGCCGTAAACGATAAATTACTTATTTGCCACTATAGGTACTTTGTATAGCCGGCTTGTTGTCAGGCCCGGTCATTAACCGGTTAATAGCCATGACCTGCCGATTGCCTTGTGATCAATAAAGTGCAGGTCACGCCCTACGCTTCATCACCCGCAGTTAATCGCCCAATAATAAAAACAATCAGGAGTTACTTGGGATGAACGATAAAAAACCTGCAATGCGGCGGGGCTTGAATGCCCGTCACATTCGCTTCATGGCACTGGGTTCGGCCATCGGCACCGGGCTGTTCTACGGCTCCGCCTCGGCCATTCAACTGGCCGGGCCTTCGGTATTGCTGGCCTACCTGATCGGCGGTGCCGCCATCTACATGATGATGCGCGCCCTGGGTGAAATGGCCGTGCGCAACCCGGTATCAGGCTCGTTCGGCCAATACACCAGCCAATACCTGGGACGCTTCCCGGGTTTTCTGACCGGCTGGAGTTATGCGTTTTCGATGTTGGTGGTGTGCCTGGCGGACGTCACCGCGTTCGGCGTCTATATGGGGTTCTGGTTTCCCGACACCCCGGCCTGGATCTGGGTCCTGGGCATCGTGTTTTTTATCGGCGCCCTGAACCTGTGCAGCGTCAAGGTGTTTGGCGAGTTGGAGTTCTGGCTCTCGCTGCTGAAGGTCACCGCGATTATCTCGATGATCGTCGCCGGTGCCGCAGTGCTGATTTTTGGCATCAAACTGGGGAATGCCGCCGAACATACTGCGTCCATCAGCAACCTGTGGAGTTATGGCGGCCTGTTCCCCAATGGCCTGAGCGGCATGATTGCGTCCTTCTCGGTGGTCATGTTCGCCTTTGGCGGGGTGGAAATGATCGGCATCACCGCCGGCGAAGCCAAGGACCCGCAGCGCGCCATTCCCCGGGCGATCAACTCGGTGCCGCTGCGTATCCTGCTGTTCTACGTACTGACCCTGCTGGTCCTGATGTCGCTGTACCCCTGGCCGAAGATCGGCGGCGAGGGCAGTCCCTTTGTGCAGATTTTCAGCGGCCTGGGGATCAGCTCCGCCGCCACCTTGCTGAACATTGTGGTGATCTCGGCGGCGGTATCGGCCATCAACAGCGATATTTTCAGCGCCGGACGCATGATGTACGGCATGGCCAACAATGGCCAGGCACCGGCCAGCTTCGCCCGGCTGTCGCGCTTCGGGGTGCCATGGATGACGGTTCTGGTGATGTCGGCCGCGTTGTTGCTGGGCGTGTTGCTGAACTACCTGGCGCCGAAAAACCTGTTCCTGATGCTGGCCGCTGTAGTGACGTTTTCGATTGTCTGGGTCTGGCTGATGATCCTGCTGTCCCAGGTCGTGATGCGCAGCCGCATGAGCCCCCAGGACATCGCCGAATTGAAATTCCCGGTGCCGTTCTGGCCCCTGGGCCCAGCCTGCGCGATCGTCTTCATGCTGTTTATCTTCGGCGTGCTGGCCTGGTTCCCGGACACCCGGATGGCGCTCTACGTCGGCATCGCCTGGCTGGCGTTATTGTCACTCGGCTACTGGCTGTGCCTGGCGCGCCACGACAAGCTGCTCGGCATACCGCCCAAGGCCTGCGCCTCACGCTTGCAACCCTAAGCGGGAAATTGCTCGGTCGCCCAATCCAGAAAGGCCTGCGCCACCCGCGACGCAGGCATCGCACTGGACTGGGCGAGAACCACCGACTGCGGGCTGACCGCCTCCACCAGCGGGCGACAGGCCAAGGGCCGGCCGTCGTAGCTGCAATCCCCCACCGGGCGCGTACAGGAAAGCGCCACCCCATAGCCGTGGGCCACCAGCCCGCGCTGCATCTCGAAGGTCTGGGTCAGTTGCTGTGACCTGGGCTGCAAATCGCAGGCCCAGAACAACGACAGGAAATATTCACGGGTCCGGGCGATGTCTTCCAGAATCAGACACTCGTCGGCCAGGTCCACCAACGACACCTGCTCCTGCTGCGCCAGCGGGTGGTCGGCCGGGAGCAGCGCGTAGGGCGCCAGCCGCGCCAGTACTCGGGTCTCGATATGCGGGTCGAGCCCGACCCCATAGGTCAGCGCCAGCTCGGCCTTGCCATCGCTGAGGCGGCGGTTGACCCCCGCCAGATCGGTTTCAAACAGGGTGATGCTGACCTCGGGATGCAGCCTGCGAAAACCCGCCAGCAAGCGCGGGGCAAAGTACGGTCCCAGATCCTGGAAACAGATCAGGCTCAGCGTGCCGCGCAAGCCGGCCTGCTCGTCTTCAACGCCGCCCATGGCCCCCGCCTTGCTCAAAATCGCCCGTGCCTGCTCCAACAGCTTGCGCCCGGCCGGGCTCAAATCCAGGCCCCGGCTGGCCTGCCGATGAAACAGCTTTTCGCCCAATGTCGCTTCCAACTGCGAGATAGCCAGAGACACCGAGGGTTGGGAAATATGCATGGCCCGGGCCGCGGCGCTGATACTGCCCTGCTCCGCGGCAGCCACAAAGTACTCGAGCTGGCGGAAAGTGAAACCAATCATCGGCCGGGTATCCTTATTATCATTTTGCCCGATGATACCCCAGGCCATGTCCGCTCAAAGGTGGTATTCCTGACAGGACGCTTTACCAGAATCCGGAAACGAAAAAGCCCCTGAAACCAGACGTTTCAGGGGCTTTTCTATGTATGGCGGAGAGATAGGGATTCGAACCCTAGGTACCGGTGAAGGTACAACGGATTTCGAATCCGTCCCATTCGGCCACTCTGGCATCTCTCCAACGGCGCGCATCATAACAACACTTTTGCCGGAAGCGAACCCCCTAGGCGAATTTTTTCCGTGCTATCAGATGCTTGCGTCGGTTAAAGCGGTACGCCAAGACGCTTGGCGACTTCTTCATAAGCTTCGATGACGTCACCGAGGCCCTGGCGGAAGCGGTCTTTGTCCATCTTCTTCTTGGTGTCCTTGTCCCACAGGCGGCAACCGTCCGGGCTGAACTCGTCGCCCAGGACGATGGAGCCGTCATGGAATACGCCGAATTCAAGTTTGAAGTCGACCAGCAGCAGGCCGGCGTCGTCGAACAGTTTGCTCAGGACTTCGTTGACCTTGAGCGACAGTTCTTTCATGCGCACCAGTTGCTCGGCAGTGCCCCAACCGAACGCCACGACGTGGGATTCGTTGATGAACGGGTCGCCCTTGGCGTCGTCCTTAAGGAACAGTTCGAAGGTATAAGGGTTGAGCTTAAGGCCTTCCTCCACACCCAGGCGCTTGACCAGGCTACCGGCGGCGTAGTTACGCACCACGCATTCGACCGGGATCATGTCGAGCTTCTTCACCAGGCACTCGTTGTCGCCCAGCAGCTTGTCGAACTGAGTCGGCACGCCGGCCGCTTCGAGTTTTTGCATGATGAAGGCGTTGAACTTGTTGTTCACCATGCCTTTGCGGTCGAGCTGTTCGATACGCTTGCCGTCGAACGCCGAGGTGTCGTTGCGAAACAGCAGGATCAAGCGGTTGGCGTCATCGGTCTTGTAAACCGACTTGGCTTTGCCGCGGTAGAGTTCTTCACGTTTTTCCATGATGGGCTCCGCTTGCTAGGTAGGTGGGCTAGGCGATATGTCGCCAGTCGAGCCCTGAATCTTGATCGGCCAATT